>Ga0138321_10000001_pt1 | contig 31821 bp, 22 predicted proteins | sample Cowrumcornstover_2_FD_99373 | JGI IMG/M metagenome (GOLD analysis project Ga0138321, IMG submission 99373) | Metatranscriptome of Cow rumen microbial communities from the University of Illinois at Urbana-Champaign, USA - Cow X-1 corn stover... | ecosystem: Host-associated > Mammals > Digestive...
TTTCGGTGTTATCAAACATAAACCATAGCGTTATATATTTGTTGTTCTGCAATAGCTCTAAGGTTTTGAGATATTGCAAACTGCTTGAGAAAATCATTTTCGGCGGCAATGTACTCTGTATCTGTTTCCTGCCATTTCATAACTTGTTTGTCAACGGCATACTCAACGTCACGATCAAGACGAAGCAGCTTTAAATACAATGTGCCGTCGTCGATCTGTTTCATCAGCTCGTCTGCTCTGTTGTCACGCATAAATCTGAGCCTTGCTTTCATAACCTTTGTGTTAAGGTCAATAGTGCGGTACTTTTGCGTTCTGTCGCTAAAGTGAGTTAATTTGTACTTTCTTATGCCGTTATTGCCTGTTATTTCAACAAGCACCCATTTGTGTTCAAACTTCTTTTTGTAGGTACAATAGACCTTTGTGCTGCTTCTTATAGCTGTTGTTGGCATATAATTCACCTTATCCTTTCTGCTGTTCAAAATACGTTTCCAGTGCTTTTATTATTGTTGCCTGAATTTCCTCCGGCTTAGTATGATCCGGAAAGAAACGGCTGTAAACATCGTGCTGTATTTTTACCGGTTTTGGCTTTTCTTCATTTTCTTTCTTACCTCTGATAATATCGTCTATCGTTTCTTCGTCAAGAACACCGGCATAATCTTTCAGTTGAGATGTAACTTTCATGTTTAGTTTTTTGGGATCTTCATAGGTTATTAATTCCTGCTCATCTAAGTTTAGATATGACAAGTTTACGGCGGCACGAACGGCAATTTCACCGTTATCGACCCATTCTTTGATTGTATCACATAGTTTAGTGATACGCAACAGTCTTGCAACGCTTGACGCACTTATTCCGTATTCTTCACCGACTTTATCTTTTGAGGTTTTGCCCTTCTCCAACTTCGTTTCCATTGGAACAGAAGTTGGATTTTCTCCGTTTTCAAGCATTATCAGCTCTCTTTGAATATCGTTTCGCTTGCCTTGCGAAAACATACTGTCATAGCGTATTCTTAATACTTCCGCTTGCTCCGATATTTTCAGGTTTCCGAATCCTCGCTGCATTACATTTGACTCGATAACATACATTTCGGCTTCTTTTTCTGTCAAGTTTTGTTTAACAATACACGGTACATCCTTTAGTCCGGCAAGCTTTGCGGCATTCCAACGGTTGTGTCCGATCAGGATCTCATATTTACAGTTTTTTATTGGCTGAACGATCAGCGGAGTAAGTATGCCGTTTTTGCGAATACTCTCTACCATATCGTCAAGCCGTTCACCGGTGTAAAGAGTAAATTTGTGATTGAAATAAGGTACAAGCTCGGAGCAAGGAATATTTTGTACCCTAATATCATTTGTGTTAGCTCCGAGCATTGTTCCGAGATCAAATACTGCGGTCAATGTTATCCCACCTTTCGGTTATTTCTTTCGCTAATGCCTTGTATTCCTCGCCAAGCTTGTTCTTACTTTTGCAAAGGGCTATGCCGCTTTCACTGCTCTTTGCAGCTTCGACCGACTTGTGTATTATTGTTTCAAGCATTGTGTCCTTAAATCGCTCAGAAAGCGTTTTGAGGGCATTTTTGCTAATGGTAGTATTATCGACCATTGTAGGCAATACAAGCGGCTGAGCAAGCTTAGGGTTTATTGTAGCGGCTATTTGACCGTGTAGGGCGGTAAGAGCCGATAATCCGTCGATAGAAAACTTCTGCGTCTGAACGGGAATGATCATATCATCGGCGGCAGTCAGAGCGTTGATCAGGAGGACACCGAGAGCCGGTAAGCAGTCAATCAGAATATAATCATAATCTGCTATAACATCTTTCGAGAGAATACGCTTCAAGATCGTTTCCCTCGAAAGTGCGCTTGACATTGCAACATCCGCATTGGCAAGATTGATGTCGGACGGTATGTAATCAACAGCGTTGATCTCGTTGTGTCTTATGCTTTCTTTGACCGCTTCGGGTGAGATCAAAGACCTTTGGCATACGTTAATAATGAGCTGCGTCATTGTCGGTTTGCCGTCCGGTTCGGAATATCCGAGGTACTCCGAAAGGTTAGCCTGCGGATCTAAGTCGATCAAGAGTATTTTCTTGTTATGCTCCAGCGAGAGAGCCGCACCGAGATTCATAGTTGTTGTTGTCTTTCCTACTCCGCCTTTTTGATTTGCGATTGCGATGATTTTACTCATTTGTTTTGTCTCCTTAAACATATTTTTATATCATCTTTATTATATACTAACGTTAGTATATTGTCAACGGGATTTTTGATTTACTTTTTCTTTTGATGTAAAAAATTGTACTTGCGATTAATAAAATATTGGTTGGTTTATACATATTCAAATATAATGATGTATGTTATACTTTAATCATATACTAACTTTAGGAGAGTTGTAATGTTTGATTATTAACAAAAATACCCAACACCGAGAGGGCAAGCTGCAACAAACGCAAAGCGAAGATATAATGAAACAAAATACGATCGTTTTGAATTGTCTTTACCAAAAGGTATGAAAGAAAAGATAGACGAAGCGGCGAAAAAATCAGGGTATAAAAGCAGACGGTCATTTATTCTTGCTTGTATCGCTGAAAAATATGAAAAAATAATAGGACAGCCTTTAGAAATAACCACTCCGCATAATGATGAATGACATACTCAAAATGAATGAGTATGTCATTCTACCCCAACTTCGTATCCATTGGACACGAAGTTGGGCATTTTTTATATTTCCTGCTTTTTGTTGTTTGTTTGCTGCGGCGGTGGAGTTTGTTGTTTGGCTTGCTGCTTTATTTTAATACCGTTGCGTTTCATATCGGCAATTTTGAAATAATACCTCTCCTTATTAACGCTGTTCTTTTCCAATAGCTTTGCTGCCTGTTCTTTCTGCAATTCTGATTTAAGCTGATCTCGTCTTGCAGTTTTTTCGTTAAGCTCACTTTCTTCTTTAAAGGGAGTATTAACAATTCTCTGAGCTTCAACTACTTCAGCCTTTGCTCTTGCAAATGAGTCTTGTCTATCAAAAAGAATAGAACGCATTCCGTCAAGAATATTAACCATTCGCTTAATATTTGTTGATTGACTTAATGCCGAGAATTTTAAGAAATAGCTTGCATTTCCGTTGATCGTTCCAATATAGTCGCCCCTATGCGGAGAATAGTAAACATTAACATCAAAACCTTGTATTGTGGCAAGTTTTACGGTTTCACCTTTTGTAAACTCAAACAGAGCGTTATTAAATGCACTTTCTAACGCTTTGGCAGCTTCTTTTTTGTCGGTATAGGTTTCTCCGTCAATCGTCATTTCAAAGGCTATGCCGCCTGTTTCTTCGTCTTTTGGCAATGCTTCACATATTGCTAAATCTTTTTCGGTATTTGCTATTTCGGCTTCTGTTTCTGTTTTGGATTTTTCAAAAGACTTGATCTTATCCTGCATTTCGTATAAGGTATTAAAATGATTGTGCCTTAGAATAGTAAGCGTTTCAATATCGGATGTAAGCGTAAACACTTCTTTGATTCTCGGATCACCGGTGCAAAGTGTTTTGATCTCGGAGTAACTCAAAGACTGCTGATCCACGTCCTCACAAGTACGGGCATTACTTGTATAGAGCTGTGATATGTACCGTTGCTTATTTTCCAACATTTGATAGCTGTATGCGTCAAATGTTCCTTTCGTAACGTATCTGAACAGTTTAACAGTTTTGTTCTTATTCCCTTGTCTTACCATTCGTCCGAGCCTTTGTTCAAGATCTGAAGGTCTCCACGGTACATCGAGATCGTGTAATGCTACAAGCTTAGTCTGAATGTTTGTGCCTGTACCCATTTTAGGAGTAGAGCCGAGCAGCACTCTTACTTCTCCCGAACGGACTTTTTCAAATAGTTTAGACTTTTGTTCGTCTGTCTTTGCGTCGTGTATGTAGGCGATCTCTTCCGGTTTAACACCATTATTTATTAGCTTCTTTTTTATATCATCGTAAATACAGAAATTACCGCTTTCTTCAAAAGACTCTTTTTCGAGAACGGATTTTTCGTCATCATCTTCATCTTTTGCTGTATTTGCTTTATTCTTTGAATTTGGTACACCAAGATCACAGAATATTAGCTGAGTTAATCTTTCTGATTCAGTTTCACGATAAATATTCAATACATTTTCGACACATTTGTTAAGCTTAGTGTTCGGGTTATCTTCAAGATCGGGATCGATAAGCCGAGGATCAAGTCCTACCTTTCTGCCGTCGCTTGTGATTTTCAAGAGATTATCAACCGTCGGATCAACTTTTCGATCTTGTACCTCGTCTGCTCTCAGTGAAAGTTCTTCTACAAGTGCTTGCTGCAGGTCAGTCGGTTCAACATTTACAATAGTTGTTTCGCACTTTGGCACATCCAAGTTCATCATTTCCGCAGTTTTAATATCTGTTACAGTTTTGAACATATTCATAAGTTCGGTCATATTTGTGTACTTTGCAATTCGAGTTTTAAGCTTGTAGCTCTTGCCGGTAGGATCAATCTGATGATCCGTGATTCGTTTACCGAAAAGACCTATCCATTGATCAAAATGTGACATCTTTTTTTCAACAAGCAAATCATTCTGCAAATAACGCTGCATAGTATATAGTTCGGTAACAGAGTTTGAAATGGGAGTGCCGGTAGCAAATATTATTCCGGTATTATCCGTCTTTTCGTTAAGGTACCGGCATTTCATATACAGATCATTTGCTTTTTGGCTTGCAGAGCTGCTGATTCCCGAAACATTCTGCATATTTGTAGGTGTGTATAGATTTTTAAATTCGTGAGCTTCATCGACTACAAGACAGTCGATTCCAAGCTCCTCAAAGGAAACAATATCGTCTTTAAGCGTTTCAAGTTCTTCAAGCTTATCTCTAAGCTTTTTTCTTTGCTTTTCAGCTTGCTTAACTGAGAAACTTCTGCCATCTTCCTTTTTCATTTCTTCAATAGCTGCTGTAAGCTGATCGACTTCTTCTGTGAGGTAACGCTCTTGTGTTTCTTTGGAGAGAGGAATTTTACCAAGCTGCGAATGACCTATGATAACTGCGTCATAATCGCCGGTTGCGATTTTAGCCATTAATGCACGTCTTTTTTGCTTTGTAAAATCCGACTTTGTTGCAACTAAAATATTTGCATTTGGATAAAGCTTTTGAAAATCATCGCCTATTTGCTCCGTTAGGTGATTGGGGACAGCCATTAGAGCTTTGTTTGACAAGCCAAGACGTTTACGTTCCATAATACTTGCTATCATTTCAAATGTCTTGCCAGCTCCGACCGAGTGATCAAACAGCGTGTTGCCGCCGTAAAGTGCGTGAGCAACAGCGTCTTTTTGATGTGGTCTGAGATTTATTTCCGCATTCATACCGGGGAATGTCAGAGCAGAGCCGTTATATTCTCTCGGACGTGTACTGTTATACATCTCGTTATATTGCTTAACAAGAATATCACGTCTTTCGGGATCTTTAAAAATCCACTTTGAAAACTCTGCTTCTATTTTCTCGGCAACTTTTGAAGCAGCTTTTGTCAAGTCTCTATCAATTGTTCGTGTGGCGGTTTCCTTATCTTCTTTGTATATTTTTGTATCTTTCATATTCAAAAGATTTTCAAAAATATCATAAGCATTTGCACCCTTAATATCCAAGCCGAAAGTTTTTGTTGTAAAAACGGATCTGTCAGTAAATTTGTTAGAAATAAAGTACGAGTTTGTAATATCGCTGTACGACAATTCAATTGTTGAAAATTTATTACCGTTTTCATTTCGCTGCTTATAGTCGGGAGTATGGAATGTTTCATACATAAACTGTTCGTAAAACTCCGGATTGATCCAAGCAGCACCGATTTTTGCGTCAATATCTCCGGCTTTCAGAGGTTCGGGCATTACATCCTTTAGAGCAATTATATTTGCGGAATACAAGGTAGGATTTGTTTCTGCGGCTTTTTCGGCATTTCTCAGCTTTTGGCGAATATCTCCCGATAGGTACTCGGAAGCTTCTTGATAGATTACATCGTTTTCCGCAGATAATTCAGGAACCGGGAATATCTGTCCTTCAAGTTCTTTTATAATTGTATCCTTATCTGCTTGATACAACTCTGTCATAAAATCAAAATCTACTTTTCCGTATTGAGCCATTGATAATGCCAATGCTTCCTGTGCTGTATCTACACAAGTAATAGGAACAGGCGGTCTTATGGTTCTTTTTGTAAAGAGAGCTGATTTTTCGCAAGTCGGCGGATCGGCAGTAAGATCATACTTGCTTTCAAGTGCTGCTACAAGCTGATAGCTTATATCATCGCTAAACAAGCTTCTATTGTAACGGCTGTGTATAAGTCCGTATTTACTGCGGAATAGATCATATTGCTTGTTCAGCTCGTCTTGAAATGCTTTAAGCTCAGCATCCGAACAATCGTTAATCATAGCTTCAAGAATGTTTCTTGTAGTATCACGAAGTTTAATAAATTCTTTTGCCCTTTGTGCTATGGTTTCGCTTTTACCTTTTGCCCAAAGTGTTGCTTGATCATCTGATTTAAAATATATTCGGTTTCCTTGTTCATACAAGCTGTAATTGCGAATATCTTCGGGTGCAGCATTTTGTATCTGCTCCTCGACTTCTTCATCAAGCTGTAATGATTTTCTTTCGGAAATACTGCCTTTTATATTTTGCATAGCTCTTTCAAGTTGTTCAGATAAGCTTGTTTTATCATTTGGTTTAACAACAAGTTCAGCCCTGCCGTTCATACCTTTACCGACCTCAATATCTCCGAGTACCATTTCCGGGTTATCAGAGAAATAGGTATTGACCGAAAATCCGTTTTCGGTATGTGTTGTATATACCCAATCAGGCACTACTTCGGGCATTCCGACTTCATCACGCTTTTTTAAGAAGATAATATCCGATACAACTTCCGTTCCTGCCGACTTACTGAATGTACCTGTCGGCAGTCTGATCGCACCGAGTAAATCGGCACGTTCTGCAAGATATTGACGAAATGAGCTGTTTTGACTATCAAGTGTATAACGTGATGTCAAAAATGCTGCCACACCGCCCGGACGTAATTTATCAAGCGATTTTCCGAAGAAATAATTGTGTATTCTCCAGTTGTATTTGTCATACCGGTTATCACGGACGGAAAAATCTCCAAAAGGAACATTTCCGATTGCTACATCAAAAACATTGTCGTTAAATCTTGTCTTTTCAAATCCCTTTACTTGAATATCAGCCGTTGGATAAAGCTTTTGTGCTATTCTTCCCGATATACTATCAAGTTCAACAGCATGAATATCGCAGTTTTGCTGCAAATCGGTGGGCATTGTGCCTATAAAATTTCCGATACCGCAGGAAGGCTCTAAAACTCTGCCGCCGTCAAATCCCATTTCACCGAGCTTTTTATACATCGCTTTCATAACTATCGGCGGAGTGTAAAATGCAGTCATAGTTGATTCTTTGGCAGCTCTGTATTCTTTGTCGGTCAATAGTTTCCTAAGCATTAAATTTGACGGGTGCTTATCGTTAAAGTAATTGGAAAGACCGCCCCAACCAACGTATTTTGCAAGTGTTTCTTGCTCATCGGGTGTTGCTGCTCTGTTTTCGCTTTCAATTGCTTTTAATGTTTTGATAGCTTCAATGTTATTCTTAAAGCGTTCCAACGGAGTTCCTTCACCGATATGGTCATCAGTAATATGGTAGTTGGTTAGATTATCTGCTCTATCCGGTGTGTTATCACTTTTTGCGGATATAACAGGTTCTTTATCTTCTGTGTTTGTATTTTCTTGTTTTACAGATTCGTTGTTAATATTGGTGAATGATGAAAACGAGAGTTGACGCAGATCCTCTTTTGGTTGTTTTTGTTTCCGAGTTGTGCGTTTCTTAGATCTGTTATTTTCTCGATCAAGCTGTTCTTCCAATTGAGGAATAATATCCTTATAGTTATCGCCTTGTGATTTCAGAAAATCCAATAAACCGCCTATACCTGTTCCAAGCTCACGGCTTTCTTCAATAACTCTGCCGTCGGGCATTGTGAGCGTAAACTCCATTGAAAATGTAGGATAGTGGTCTCCGCTTTCTGCAAATGCAGCTTTACGATCCTGTATCTCCGCATCGTAAGACTTCATTAATTTGTCAATTTTGCCTATGCTGTAAGTTTGTCCTTCGCCTTCAAAATATTCAAAGTCGCTCCATACGTTTGTCACAACTGCTTTTTTAGTCTGTTCCTTTTTTTCTTTGTTTTCAACATTTTTGTTATTATTGGGTTTATTGTTCTCTGCTATTGGTTCGGTACGCTCTGTATCTAAGTCCGTTTCTTTTGTTTCGGGAATGACATCTTCCTGTATTTCTGTACGTTCTGATTCTAACTTCTGTTCCAGTGGAACAGAAGTTGAATTTATTTCCGTGTCCTGATATGCAACAATAGTAATACCTTTTCGATCAAGCTCATTTTCGACCAATTGTGTTAATCTTGATTGTATAATCTCGGAAAAAGGGGAATAAAGCAGCTCCGAACAGAGCAGAGAGACATCAGATCTTGAATATCCGGAATAATCATCTCCGTTGCCATTGATCAGTATATTTTGAATTGAAGTGTTTATACGTTCTTTTAGCTGTTCTTTTGAAAGATCTTCGTTTATCTTATCTGAAATGATCGACGAAAGCGTTTCCAAAGAGAATATCTCAACTGTGTGAGAATACATTTTTTCGATCTTGTCAAAAAACGTCATATCACCGTATGTGTGCAATTCGCCGCCCGTAAAATCGTTTCGATAGTCTGTGATAACATCGGACAACATACTTCTCGCTTCTGATACAGCGGACGTTTTCTCTATGTAGTCAAATATATCTTTCGGATCGTCAAACAAGTTTTTAGCTAAAAGCAGTTCTTTGTATGTTACAGTATATGTTCTGAAATATTCTCCTTTATCATCGGTGCTGTGGTGAGTCCAAAGAAAAGATCCGTTTCCGGCATATTTGAAAGATTCCGTATATCCGATACCTGTCATACCTTGTTTACACTTTTCAGTGAAGGTCTGAATAGATGTTACCTTTTCACTTGTCTTTTCTTCCGATAGCCATAGCTCGTGAAGCTCTTTTATTTCTGCCGGAGAGTATATTTCAGTTATTGCTTCAAGCTCGTGAGGTAATGTTTCTTCAAATGTTCCGGTAAATATTTCCCTGATCGTGTCTGTTTGTTCGGAGTTGAAATTGTGATTTGCAAAATATTGTCTTAGCAGTAAGTCTGATTTGCACATCTTTTCTGTTTGGTATAACTTGCTGCGTACTTCGGATTCTGTAAAAATATCAAATCCTCCATTTTTATAAACATCTGAAAGCAATTTCATTAATTCTGCATTCTGTTCAGGTGTGTAATGTGGGTTTAGATAGTTTATATAGTCAGATATATCAACATTTTGAAATTCTGAAAGCTCAAGAACGGTGTCAGTGTATATACCTGTTATTTGTTCGTTGGTGAAACCAAGTACCGCCATAGCTTCAACAACTTCAAGTACATTCGACTTCTTTTCTTCTTCTGCGATTTCCGGAGCTTTTTCCAATTGTATATTAGATAACACTCGCTGATAATACTTGTTTGCAGTATCAACGTCATTATTGTTCAATGTAATCGTGATTTTGTTATCATAAACTCTGCCGGAAAACTTAACTCCATCACGTTTGAGCAATTCTGCGGTTCTCAGCAATGCCCTTTGGTCCATATCGCTTTCTGCTGTTATAAATTTTCTTGTTTTTGGTGAAATGTACTTGTAGTCTATTGTCCCGAAAATGTTTTTTGCAGGCGGACTGTACGGTTTAGTTACGTCCTCAATTTTAAGGACAGAAGCATACTCTCCGACAATAGATTTGACCAGTTCTATATCTGCCTTATCAATAGATACTTTACTGATCTTTCCGTTGTCAAATCCAAAATAACAAATGTCATTTTCTTCGAGGAGCTTTGTAAAAGCTTCAATGGAAGTCGATAAACAGGGAATAGCAACTTTATTACTATTATCAATAGCTTTATGCCATAGCTCACTGCCGTAATATTTCATATATCTCCTCCGTTAAAAAGGTAGGTCCTCTGCATTTATATCCAACAGATCATCGGGTACTTTCAATCCCTCTAATCCTTTTGGAGTTGTTGATACGGTTTTGTCTTTTATAGCCTTACTGCCGCCCGAAAAGGCAATTTCGGTAACAAGTATTTTAACTGCTTTTCGGCTGCTGCCGTTTTTGTCTGTGAATGTTTCAGTAAACAGTTTGCCCGTTATAGCAATCATATCACCTTTATTGAAGTTCCTCTGTAAGAACTCTGCTTTGGCTCTCCAAGCTACACAGTCAAAAAAGTCTGTAACTTTTTCGTCTTTTGTATAGCTGCGTTCGTGAGCTATTGAAAAATTGCAGACAACAATGTCGCTATCTGTACGCTTGACTTGCGGATCGGCAGTAAGTCTGCCCTGAATGGATATACTGTTGATCATTTTTGTACCTCTCTTCTTTTATTTTTAGTGTTCGGGTGGTTTGCGGTTATGCTGCGGAGTATCGCTTTTATGTTGTTCCGAAACTCTTTTTGCGTTGCGCTTGAGCTGAGATCTTGAAAAAGTAAACGGCTTTTTTTCTTTCTTTTCAGCTTTGTGTGGTTCTTGCTTTTGGTGTTCTTGCTTTTTTGGTTCTTTCTTAGGCGGTTCATTATTTAAGATACCGTCTATCATATTAGCGTTGCCTTCGATAAGTTCTTCTGTTGTTTTTAGTGGATTATTTTTTGAATAATCATTCAGATCAACATTAGAAAACGAAATATTATTATCATTGCGGTCAGTTTCGCTTATTCCACCAATACCGCCGTTGATCTCATAGAGCTTAGCTGTTCTGTCATTGAAATTCGCTGTAATTGAATATCCGCATTTATCGCTCTGCTCAAATTCTGCGGCTTGCATTTCAGTAACCTGTTTGCCGATCTCTCTTAATGCAATAAACGGACTTTCAGCATTTGCAAGCGTTTCAAGTGCTTGTTGTGACGTGATTTGCTCATTTAGTCGGAAATTCACAACTTCTCCGTTGCTGAGTGTTGCAGATACAAGACCATTTCTTGTATCTAACTGCTTTTGATTGCTTTTTACTTCGTTTTCTTCTTTCTTTGAATCAAGGTTTTCGTTCACACGAACATTAGGAGTTATAATTGCCGACAAACTTTCCTGAACCGTTTCCAAAGGAGCGTCAACGCTGTTTATGTAATTACTTACGATCATTTCTTTTACATCTTTTGGCTTGCTTTCAAGCTCTGATACAGAAGTATCCATAACTGTTGCAATTTCGGGTAAAAGCAAGGGATAGTCATTTTCCGGAGGAGGAGTTATTATAACGTGCTGCGGAATAACCGAGATAGGTGCTTCAACAACTGAATCCGCAACATTAATGGGTTCGATAACGTCTTGTTTAACAGCAGTGTTTACAGCTTCTTCGGCTTTTTCAAAGGCTGCACCCTTAACATTATCCGGCTGTGCAGCATACGATACACTTACACCTAACAGCTTGTTGCGTTTACGAATAAGATTAATTTCACGCTGCCTGAGCTTTGTTATCTCTAACGGAATACCAAGTGATGTTGCCGACACGGGATTCTCTTTATAGATCTTAGTGAGCTGCATTATCTTGCTGTGACATACGTCTATTTTAGCGTTCAGCAATGCGGCTGAATTATTGTGCAGATCATCAAGAGCTGCTGAAAATCTGTCTTTATCAAAAGAGGTAAAGCTTTTGATAACATCATTCAGACTCTTGTAACGCTCAATTTTACATTGTGCAAGATTGATCCTTCTATCAATACCGGCGATTTTTTCTGTTCGCTTTTCGATCTTGCCTTCAAGCTTTGGAATGCTGTTATTACGTATCTTTGCAACGGTTACTTCGTTGTTTCTGATAATTCCTCTGATTGAATTTTTAACTGCGGCAGGCAGTTTGCCTTTATTCATAAGCTCTGCGAGCATAGCGTTCACGGCTGTGATCTTACCGGCTTTTTCTGTAAGCTTATCAATGCGAGAATGATATTCAGAAATTTTACCTTCTTGAACGCTTTTGCGATCATTGAGAGTTTCAAGCTTTTGTTCCTGCTTTAAGACCTTTGCGTCTATGATCGGCAGCAAGCAAGCGTGTTCCGGTTTAACTTCTGTCGATAGAGTGCTTGCAGACCGTTCTTGTGTTTCAAGACTTTTCTGCATTTGCAGTATTTGTTTTCTTAACTCCTCTAATGCTTCATCAGACTTGTTGACTGAATTTTCGTTTGTTGGTTGTGCTTGAGCGGAGTTGATTATTCCTCTTATCGGATCAGCGTCCGAACGCTCAAAAGTTACCGTTAAACTTTTGTTGTCATACTGTGCGGAATACTTGACGTTCTGCTTATCCAGTGCGGCTATGATCTTCATAATCTGCTCATTGTCGATGTTGTTCATAGTTACAAATTGCCTATCTTTAATATCCTTATAGGATACACTTCCTGTGTATTGCATAAATATTCACCTACTTCTTTTTGTTGAACTCAAACTCTATTTTGTGATTCTGTCCGAACACAAGATATGCGTCGAATTGTTTTCCCGATTTGCTTGTAAAACCCTTGATAAGGTCTGTTCTGCCTTTATCAATAAGTTTTGCTGCTTGTGCCTGTGTTATTGTTTTGCCTGCTATGTTTTTCCAAACAGTAAAGCCGCAGCCGTCCTTGCCGCTTTCGCAGCTAAATGACTTTGGATATTCAACTACATTCTTTCCGCATATCGGACATTTGCCGATACTTCTGTCAGACGGTTTCGGAAATTCAAAGACGAGCTTGTATTCATCGTTCATCTTGATAAATGCGTCAAACGTTTTATTTTCTTTGTTTGTAAAACCTTTTATCAGGCTTGTTTTTTTATTCTGTATAAGCTCTCGTGCGTTTTCCACTGTAATAGCTTTTCCGGCTATTGTTTTCCAAATAGTAAAGCCGCAGCCGTCCTTGCCGCTTTCGCAGCTATACGACTTCGGGTATTCAACAACATTTTTTCCGCATATCGGACATTTGCCGATTAGCTCACGTTTTGCCGCTAATGCAGTGTTTTCAGCTCTTGAGCTGTACTTTGCAACAGTGTCACGAATAAAACCTATAATATCCGACATAAAAGCCTCCGAATCTTCTTTGCCTTTCTCTATTGACTGCAAGCGTGTTTCCCAATCTGCTGTAAGTTTAGGTGACGTTACTGTATCGGGCAGCACATCAATAAGATTTATGCCTTTTTGTGTCGCTGTCAGCTGCTTTTTGTTTCGTGCGACAAATTCTCTCTTAACGAGATTTTCAATAATGCCGGCTCTTGTTGCAGGAGTTCCCAGTCCTTTCTTCTCAACATCTGAGTTTTCATCATAGTCGGAGTTTCCGGCGGTTTCCATAGCCGACAACAGAGTGTCCTCGGTATATGGTTTCGGGGGAGATGTATAATGTTCGGATTTACTCGACTTGACATTTTCAAATGTTTCGTTTTCTGTGACTTCGGGTAATGTTGTCTCTTTTTCTTCCTTTTCAGCTCCGCCTTTGAGCTTTGCCTTGATCTGCTTTTCAAGTTCTTTAAATCCTTGCTCGATTACAGTTTTACCGGTTGCAAAAAAATCTGTGTTTTCGCAGTTTACTGTAACTTTTACTTCTTCGTAAGTATGCGGAGGAGCTGCTGCCGTTATCAGCTTTGCGGATATTAACATCAAAACATTCTTTTGTCCGTCTGTAAGACTGTTAATATCGGTTTTTGTTATCTCTGCGGTAGGAATAATTGCGTGATGATCGGACACCTTGCTGTTATTTATCAGCCTTTTTACGTTTGGATCATACTCTGATACAGGCTTAAAATCGGGGATAGCTGTATAAATTGCTTGTATCATATCAACAGCGGTCTGTTCCATATCCTCTGTTAAGTATTGACTGTCTGTTCTCGGATATGTAACAAGCTTGTTTTCGTAAAGCTCTTGTGTATAATCTAATGTCTGCTGTGCCGTATAGCCGTATTGTCGGTTAGCTTCTCTTTGCAGCGTGGTCAAATCATAAAGCTTTGGGGGATTTAATTTTTTTACAGACTTTTCAACACTTGTTACCGTTGCAGTTTTGCCGTTGCAGTTATTAACTAAATCGTTGGCTATTGTTTCATCGTCAATGCGATTTGATGATACTGTTAATTTGCCGCAGTCAAGCTCTATTGTAAAATACTTCTGCTTAACAAAGTTTTTTATATCGCTGTCACGTTTGACTATCATTGCGAGAGTCGGAGTCTGAACACGTCCGACAGACAGTTTTGTTCCGTATCGGCAGGAGAATACTCGGCTGAAATTCATTCCTACAAGCCAGTCGGCTTTGCTTCGTGATAAACCGGCGGCGAACATAGGATCATAGTCGCTGCTGTTTTTTAAGCTTGCGAATCCGTCATGTATCGCTTTATCTTCGACCGATGATATCCACAGCCTTTTAAACGGTTTTTTACAGCCTGCAAAGTTGTAAACATAACGGAAAATACATTCGCCCTCACGTCCTGCGTCGGTTGCACATACCAATTCGTCAACATCAGAGCGTGACATCAAGCTTTTAAGAACCTGAAACTGATCTTTGGTATTCTCGTTAAGCTTGAATTTAAACTCGTCGGGAATGATCGGCAGCAGATCAAAGCTGTATTTTATGTATTTTTCGTCATAATCATTCGGGGAGTAAAGACCGACTAAGTGACCTATACACCAACTAACGATGTATCCGTTGCCCTCTATATAACCGCTGTGTTTTTCGTTTGCTCCGATAACTGCGGCGATAGAACGTGCAACACTCGGCTTTTCTGCTATTACTAACTTCATTGTGTATAAAACTTCCTTTCTTAACTTCTGTTCCAGAAGTTCGTGTGATCGTAAAAAATAGTATCATCTGCTTGTTTCAACTTCGTATCCATTGGACACGAAGTTAATAGACCTCTTCATCATCAGGCGAGCCGTATATTTCTACATCTTCTTCAATAGGCTGATCAGACTGATCGTCATCATTTTTAACTGTCTTTAGCTTGATCGGCTTTTTTTCGTTTTCCTCGTTTTCTTCGTCCTCGTTTATTTCTTTTTCTTCATCGGCGAAAACAAGCTCGTCATCTTCTTCTTCATCTTCTTCAACATCAGCGGTTTTTTCTTTTTGCTTTGGCTTGATCTTCAAGAAATAGTATGCAGCAACTGCAATTCCTCCGCCGCCGAGCATAATAAGCTCTGTTGCGTTTCTTTTTAGGAATGATGTTTCTTCAACATCGCTGTCGGTGCTTTCGCTTTCTTCTATCTGTTCTTCGCCGGGAACAACAGCATTGGGGTTATATACCGGTATGCTGTCACTATCTGCGTATAACAGGGAGAATAAGTCGTAATCATCGACCTTATTAAGAAAGTAAACCGTTCCCTGTGCGTTTGCTCCTTCTTCTCCGTTCTCCGCATTTTTAACTGCTGTATAGTCGATGAGTATGTAGAAAACATTTCCGTCCTTTGTAGTAACGGCTATGAACTGCATTTCCGACGAGTTATAAATGATCTTTTGTTCTTTGATAAGCGACAAATTCCCGGTTGTATCAAAGCGATCATCACCAAAGTAGTCGGGAATAAGACTTTCGGTATCAGTGGTTACTGTTTTATCGGTATCGGTTTCCGTTTCTGTATCTGTGCTGTTTATATCTGTCTGAGTGCTTGCTTCTGCTTGACTTTCGGCTGATGATTCTGTTTCATCGGCTTCTGAGCTTTCTTGTTCTTCAATGCTTTCGGTCTCGGCTGTAACGGTTGTTGTAAGCTCCGTATCGTTTTGTGTTTCGTCAGCCTCGTCTGCATAGCCTGTCAATGCACAGGTGCTTATTGCCACAGCAGCAAGCAAAGCTATGATAATTCTTTTGATTTTAAATATTGACATCGCTGTATCCTCCGAAATTTCTTGTAGTTGTTTTTTCTTGTTCAAGATCTTCTGTGAGCTTGCTCAAATCGTCATTATCAGTGCTTTTTGTTTGGGGCAAAACAGTAGTATTCAGTGACAATGCAAGCTGTATGCTGTCGCTGATCTGCTCAAACGATAGCTTTGACGAGCGTATAAGAGCAAGTATCTTTTCTTCGTTTGCTTTTTCAATTTCGGCTTTCGCTTTTTTCTTTTGTTCCTGTAACGCAGATATTTTTTCGTCTATTTCGGCGATCTTTTTTTCTTGTTTTTGTATTTTAGAGTCTATCCTTGCAATTATTACATCAATGTTATTTGAAGGATTATTTTGCAGTTCTTCGTGGGACAAAAAAATCACATCCTTTATATTTTCTTTGTTGATTAAATAGTTGTGGTATGGTATAATAAAGTAAACAAAATTACATAGTAATCGGAGGTCTGCTTTATGAAAAAATTTAAGATTTTATCGGCTTTATTGCTTGTTGTTTCTGTTGCTGTCAGCCTTTCTGTAACTGTATTTGCACAGGCTGATAGAGAATCGGTTATTAATGCGTGGTTTAAATATAATTGGGACAATAGTGGCTCAAGAGGATATAAATTACGAGTTGGAACAGATGTTCCGATTTCCGATAATCCTTTAGCTGCTGTTCAATATGAGTGGGTTGTACAGAGCGTTAATCTTCTTGATGATAGTGTACTTAAAAAGATTTACGCTGATGAAGAAAGTTCGATCAGTTGGTTAAACACTACGTACAATAGTATCTATGATTATCACGGAATTGATAGAGGTATGACACTTTTATATGATTATGGTATAGAAGGTTATGAAAACGGTGTGTGGTTTATTGCAACTTCAAGCAACGAGTTGTTGAATGCTGATAAGTATAGAAGAATAGTCTTTGTTAATAATGGAGATTCTTTTACTATGAAAACCGAAGATGATAGTGAAATTCTTGGTACATACAAAAAAGTGTACGGATTCGATACCGATGAAGATATTGGCTATGACGGCGATCTTGAAGCGTATTATGCCGGCGGTGACGGAACAGGCAGTACAACGGGCGGCACAACAGGCGGTTCGGGTTCGGGAGATAATAACAACACATCATATACTACCTCGAAAAATCAAACGATTGTGACCGACAATACTGATATATCAAGCAGTTCCGCAGAGATCAAAACAACAGTTACATCAAGCAGTACAAACAGTGTTAATAATACAACACCTGTTACCGGAAATAATGCTCCTGTAACTCCTGAAATAGTTTCGGCAGTTGACGCTGCAAAATCAGCTAAAGAAGCCGAATACAATACATCGGTAGTAAGCGGTGTTTCCGATAATGTTCGTCACAAAACGTCACCTATATGGATATTTTTTTTAGTGGTGATAGTAGGTGCGGCAGGATTCCTTTTTGGAAAACAAAGAGCAACAAGTAAATAATCGGTTATTCATGGTATGGGTAAGCAACTTAAATTTGCTTACCCACTTTTTTATTCGATTAATAAACAGGGATCTATATCTGTCCAACCTCCGTTTGTAACGTAAAAAATCTTTATTGTAACGTGAATATACTTATTGCCGACGTTATTGTAATTCTCACAATATTTATCATTTGTCGGAATACCTATTTTTTCACCTTGCTTAACTTTATCACCTACCGCTATTCCAACAGGATTGATATTATCTATCAGAATTTTTACAGTGTGTTTTTTTCCGTTTTGCCCATCCTCGTACCAAAAATTTACATCTTTACACTCGATAGTGACTGTATGCCTATTATCAATATTCGAGATTGCTTTAATTTCTCCGTCTAATGGACAAACAATTTCATCAGTATCACAAATAATATCTATACCGGAATGATATTTGTTTTCGATTGAGCAATGGTAAGTATTCCATTCTTTAACATCATATCCATAGTAGTTATAAATACAATTATTTTCTATGAAATTATTCATTGTTTTATCTTTCAAAAGTTTTTTTATAAGTTGATGATTTCCTCTTGACTCCAATTCTTCTCCCAATAATAAGTGGAAATATGAAAGCCGATCTTCTCCATAATCGTCTTGTGAGCCTAACAGTGTTTCGCAAGCTTCGATAAATGTACATTTTTGTTCAACAACATAGGAAAGCGTTACATCTGTGACCCATTGCTTTTCTTTCAGATAAGTTACAAGGCACTTATCTGATAAATTTTCATCGCCGCCGGCAAACTCAAAGGTGTCTCCCGGAGAAACGCAAAAATATATCTGATCTCCGCCTGCCCATCCGAATCCTTGTCTTGGATTTCCGTCACCCCAATAATAATCTCCGTATTCATCGTGATAGTAGAACGGTCTTAATACTCCGCCGTCAACATTACCGATATTATAGTAGTTCCATCGCTGATCCATCAGAAAATAGCCTGTTTGAGCATTGCTGTTATTAGCGTCAAGTATTTCTAACGTATTCGCATTAAAGCCTACCCACCCGTCTTTGGCATATCTCCAAATTTCCGTAGGTGCTTGATAAAGTCTTATTCTGTCCGAGTAAAACTCGCTGTAAACCGTGAAGTAATACCCTTGCTTATCCGGGTAGGCGAGCCTTGACGGAAGATCTTCCCAGTGTGATTCGTTATTGTAATCTGCGTGGAATACATACTCAGCGTCAAACAGCTCTTGTAATTTTTGTTCTCCACTGCTGTCAAGCTTCCAGTAATCGGGAGTAAACGACTTTCCTTTTTCCTTTGCTTTTGCGGCTTTATCAAAATCATAGTAAAACGCACACATAAAGCTCCATAATACATACGGATTGTAATCATAACCGCCCGGTGTGACGGAAAACTTATCACCGCTGTATTCAAATTTTGTCGGTGTGGTTTTTAAATCTGATTTTTTATCTATATAATGAAGATTATACAGTCCGTCTTTCCAATTAGAGGTATCTCCGCATAACATAACATTCTTATTAAATGTCATAGCGATTCTTGTATATTCGTATGAAGTTGCAGTTAATTCCGTATCTCTTGCCGTATAAGTGCCTAATATAAAACCGCTTTGTTGAAATATCGAAGCAACTCCCATTATGACAAGATTTACGCATATCAAGAACGCAGCTATCGGGATCAGAAACAGCACAGCCTTTGCCGCTATGCCTGCCGAAACAGAACCGACACGTTTAAACACATTTGTGATTATGATTTTTATGTTTTCGTCAACAGGTTTTAGTTCGTCATAACCGTATTTCTTTCGCCAACGCTGCCATCTGAAATGCGGTTTTCTTTTGGTGACGTTGGCATTACTGCTTGTACTGCTCCTGTAATTAGTTGGTGATGTTTTGCTGTATTTTGATTTAATATACGCTTGCTGCTCACTGCTTTTCTTTTCAAGCCTGCTTTTTTGTTTCTCTGCTCTTTCGATCTCGTGAGCCTTGTTTTTACGCATTAGCGAGCTTGTTGTATTGACCGCAGTTGTAATGACCTTTGCTGTATCGTTATTTTCGCTTACATTGCTTTGCAGCTTGTTCCAATATGCGTCTGTTACACCGATATTAAATTCGGGTTTTTTAAGCTTGGTTAATCGTTTTTGATTCCTTATTATTTTTTCGGTTGCGGAACGTTTGAATACTTTGGCTGTCGCAATTGTGGTATAAAATGCATTTGGTGTATATACTGCTCTTGTGAGTAGTGTTGAGCTTGCCGATAGAATTTCATTCGTTGCTTTTCTGTATTTCTTTTTTTCGGCTTTAAACTCTTTTTTTCTTTGCTTAAAGCGATATTTTGCGGCATAAGATCTGTCAGATTTTTTAAAGGCTTGTTTTTGTGCTTTGAATTTGCTCTCTTTTGCCTTAAATTTTTGTTCTTCCTGTTCCAATAGCTTGGAATAAGAATCGGCTAATGCCTTATGTTCGGCTTTTACTTCCTTTAGATTTTGTTTTTCTTGCTTGTACTCTTTCTTTTCTTCTCTGTACTTATCGACACGAGAAAAAGTGTTATATACAACAGATGAAGTTTTTAAAAGTGCTTTTCCGGTATCGTCTGATGTTGTTTCGTTTAGTTTATTTTGAAACTTGTTTTTCGCTTGTTCTTTTGCGAAAATTACAGCACTTTCGGAAGAAAGAGCAGTTGTTTCAACAGCTTTTTTACTTGATTTTACAAAAGCGTATGTACCTTTTGCCGCACCGAGTGCCGCCTTTCCGCCGAAAGACTTCGGATTTGCGGAATTAAGTGCTTTTGTAAGAGAGGGAACGTCACCTTCAGGGTTATTGATAAATTCGACTGCATTATGAATAACGCCCCGTCCTCTGCTATGCCTTGATCTGTCTTTAAATACTATTTCTACACGAGTCTTATATTTCCCGTTAGCTTTTTGTGTTCTCGTGAATTTAAGCTTTGCTTGTCGGTTTGGGTTTATTATATCAGCGGCAAAGAACAATTTATCTTCAACGAATACAGCCGACTTAAACACTGTTTTAACTGCCGTTCTTGTGAATTTGTATGTACCCTTTGTTGCCGTTAATGCAGTACGTCCGGCGGCGGTTTTCGGTGCTGATGTATTCAGAGCCGCAGTAATTGACGGAATATCTCCACTTAATCCGTCTCTAAAATAATAAACCTTGTTAAATAGACCACGTCTTTTTACTTCTTCCGAGCGTTTTGTAAATACTATATTTGCACGAGTTTTGTATTTGCCGTTCAGATTTTGTGTTCTTGTAAAATTCAGTTTTGCTTTTTTATTTGGGTTAATCAGATCAGCGGCAAAGAACAATTTATCTTCAACAAATACAGCCGACCGAAATACTGTTTTAACTGCCGTTCTTGTGAATTTATAAGTACCTTTCGTTGCCGTTAATGCAATACTTCCGGCGGCGGTTTTCGGGGCTTTTGTATTCAGAGCCGCAGTAATTGACGGAACATCTCCGGTTATATCGTCTCGAAAGTGGTAAACCTTGTTAAATAAACCTCGTCTCTTTTGCGGTGTGAATTTCTCAAAGCTTAATTTGGCTTTTTTTACAAAACCCTTTTTGTTTTGAGTTTTATAAAATTTTAAACGTAAATGATGACCTTTAATATTGCTTTTGTAAAATTTTGATGTTTGATTAACTGATTTAACAAATGCATTTAGAGCCATACCTGTCAAAGGATGATACATAAACGGATCACCTCTTACTCTTACATCTTGTTGTCATACGGTTCTGATTCTGATAATGATCTTTGAAGAATGACCGATTTAGTATCAGATACGTTTGTATCATTTTTTCTATCTTCCGGGTTAGTTGTGATAAGCTTATATATCTTTGTGTTCTTTGGAAATTCGTCTTTAAACGGCAGGATCACATCACCGAAGAAGATCAGACCGTGACCTCTGTCCTGATTAGTGACATAATTCATTTGTTCGTCCGAAATTCTAAGCTTTTGCTGTAAGATCTCGCCGTCACCGGCAGACTGATTAAGCATATAAATGAAGTCCGTATTATCGAAAATGTTCTCTATCTCCTGCGATCGCAGCAGATCCTTTACGTTCTGCGTCATACCGGTAGGTATTCCCTGCCATTTTCTGAACCGTTTCCACATTTCCACCGAATACAAAGCTGTCTGAGGCTCTTTGAGCAATAGGTGAAACTCGTCAATGTAGTAGTTTGTGTATTTACCGGTGTTTCTGTTTGAAGAAACTCTGTTCCATACCGTATCTTGTATTATCAGCATTGCGATTTGCCTAAGCTGATTACCCATATCACGAATATTAAAACAGATAACTCTGTTTCTCATATTGACCGTTGATCTGTGATTAAAAAGATTTTGCGAACCGTTTACATACAATTCAAGAGAATTGGCAAGTCTTGCCCCAATATTGCCGGAACGCTTAAATTCTATCCATAGTGTTTCAAGAGTTGGCATAGCATTGTAATTAGCACCGCTTTCAAGAAATCTGTGATAGATCCTGTTAACGCAGCCGTCAATGAAAGTGCGTTCTTCTGCTGTAAGACTATCGGATTCTCCGATTATCATTTGCATAAGAGTAAAAACAAAATCGGCTTTGACCGCTATAAGTTCTTCATTGTTATCTCTTGTTTCTTGCTTTGACATTGTTGCCGTTTCTTCAAAAAAGAATATCTCCATAGGATTTACCCATTGCTTTGACCCGTAAGAGATAGTAACAACCTCGCCGCCTAATTCCGTTACAAGAGCAGGATATTCGCCCTCCGGATCACAGATTATAATATCATTTTGAGTTTTCAGAAACAGATCAACAATTTCTCTTTTAGCTGCAAATGATTTTCCACTGCCGGGAGTGCCTAAGATAAGCCCGTTGGGGTTTTTCTGCAATACCCTTGAAGCCATTATCAAGTTGTTTGATAATGCATTCAGTCCGTAATATGTTGCAGATCCGCCTTGAAACAGTTCTGATGTTGTGAACGGGACAAATCCTGCAACGGCTGTTGTCGGTAGTATTCGTGTTATATCAATGCTGTTTATACCAATTGGAAAAGTAGAAGCTAATGCTTGTTCTTGCCTGTAATCAAGAGAAAGTGTTTTGCAATTTTTTGCTTGTGCCAATCTTTTTATTTTTTCTTGCTGTAAAGCAAGCTGTTTTTTGTTTTTGGCATAGCTGCGTACAAGATAAGTTGTTTTAAACAAGCGTTCGTTTCCGTGCCGTAAAGCTTGGAGTACCGACTTCAGACTGTCAATATGTTCAACGAGAGCAGGCGGCAGTATATCGGGATCGTAGCCGGAGCGTACAGCTTTTTTTTGTTCATCAACTTTCATTTTTTCAACATCGGAAAGCTTTGACTTTACAAACTGCATAGCTGATGTTTTATCGAAAGGCTCTATATGTATCGTTACCGATAAAATATCATCAATTGACATCAAATCGCTTAACGTATCGTCTGTCATTTCTCCTGCAAGGATATTCAAACTATGCACCGAACCGGTACATGAACTTAATTCAAAGGAATCTCGATATAATTTTAATAACGGGGGAGCGACAAAGTCTTGAGAGATCATACCGGTTTTTTTCATATACACTTCATCGTAAATAAAAGGTTCGGCAGTAAATGGATTGCAGCCTTTATACAATACATTCAGACGTTCTTTGCCGTTAAGCACACGGCTTTTAACTTTTATTGATGAAAACCGTTTTTGAATTTCTGTTGCCATACTGTCAAGCCGTGTTCTTGCAAGCTTTAAATTATTTGCCGACACCGTAAAAGTAACATATTTTTTCAGTGCTTTGCCTTTTCTTCCCTTAAATGCCTGATTTTTCAGATAGTCGGAATACTCTTTTCTTATATCGTCAAACCTATCGCCTTTAAGGGGGATATCCAATTTTTTATTGATCTCGTCGGGATTAGTCGTTTGATTTTCAAACGAAAACTGTACATGTACGCTGTCATCAAAATAATTTATAAGTCCGCAGTATCTGTAAAAAATTTCTTCTGCTTTATCATCGGCGGCAAGGCGGTAATTTATATCTCCGAATTGTATAGTCCTTGAAAAGAGAGAACCTCTGATATGACACACTCCGTCGGAGTACATATATTGATAGGGAAGAAAGCTCTGTGTACTTGCGGAGTTTTTCTTTTTTAAGGCTGTCATTCTTTTTTTGAGCGCCTTTACCTCGGATTTTGTAAGACTTATTTTTGTCGCTGGCTTTTTAGTCGAGCTTTTTGAGGAGCTTGAAGATTTTTTCACTGATCCCAACATTAACACCTCCTTCTGTGTTTATTCCGGCTTTTGTTAATTTTGTTTTGATCTTATCATATTCAATTTGCCGATCAATTTTTTCAAATATGCTCTCGCTCTGATACAGCCTTAATTTTTCAGATTTGCGAAATTCGAGCATAATTTTTATCCGTTCATCGATGTACATATTGGAAGCTTTGTTCTTGAATGCAAATATAAAGAACGGTGCGCCGCATAAAAAAATCAAATATGTAGCAATATCATCGTTGATAGAGTTTTTGGCTGCGAAATATGTTCCTATTCCGACAACTGCACCGGCAGTGAAAAAAACACATTGCCTTTTTGTTAGTCCCAAAAGGATTTTTTGCTTGATCTCGCTGAAATCCTGCGGTACGTCGATTGAGTGTGCCACTTTATTACCTCCGATTTTTATACCAACTTCGTATCCATTGGACACGAAGTTGATACTATTGTTTGTGTAGTTTATGCTGCTGAAAACATTGTTTTTGATATTCGTTCGGTACGAAGTATTGTGAAAATTAATGCACACGCAAATCCGAGCAGCTTTAGCAAGGAGAATATAACTGTGGACGCTTTGGACGTTTCGGTTATCGAACTGAAAACATCAGTAAACAGAGAACCGAAAAATGCTATTGCTATCACGATAAAAAATCCTTGAAAAGCAATTGCAATAATTCCACGCAGCCAACTGTTGCCGATCTGCCGCCACTCGGAGTTCATCATTGTTGCCATCGGTATAGGACTTATAGCCATATACATCAGAGCTTCAATAATTCGTGAGCATAATACAACGATTATTGTTCCGAACATAAAAAATACAACTATTGATACAAGACCGGCAAGTAAACTTATTACAAATAACTCGCCGTATGAATATAGTTTTAACGCTTCGTGAATAGTAGATGTTATATCGGTTGTTTCATCAAGCGTAATTCCCAAAGTTGTACGTGCTGAGGTGGCTACGCTTGTACCGATTTGAAAAAGCCACCCGACGATACTATAAACATTTGAGCAAAGAATAATTGCAATATTTGTTTTGACAGCCCATTTTATAAATATCGCCGTATCAAAATCTCTCATATTATTCCCCGTTATGATCATCTGTACAAGATCATATACAGAAATAATTGTTACAATAGTGATTGCAATAGGCTTGATTGAATCATCACTTATTGTTTTGATCGTTTCCCAAGTGCCGTTACTTGCCGACCCGAAAGGACTGCCCAAATATGTTCTTACTAATTGCCCTATACCTGTACCCGAATACATTCCGGATGTAAGCAGATCTGTGATGTTTGTAAAGTTTGTTTCTACACAGCTTATCAGAAAATCTTTTATTTTATCTTCAATGCCTTGTATGTAATCATCGGCAATGCCTAATTTATGTATGATCAATAACATTGAATAACAAAACATTGATATTTTTGTGCTGTACATATTTATGACCATGTGATACTGTCAACAAGAACGCTGATGAGTATAGTGCCTGCTCCTGCAAGTATTTGTTTCCATCCCTGTGATTTAGAAGCGGCATTGTCACTACCATATCCTTCTTGCAGGTTCATAAAGCCTGCTACTCCGATTGCACCGCCGATCATTTTTACAATGACTTTAAGCTTAGCTTTAGCGTCGGTTACAAAGTCTGCCGCCGTTATAGGGGTTATTACTGCTGCATTTGCCGAGATCATACCAAACATTACTGTCAAACAAGCAATAGCAGCGACTGAAAAGATCATTTTCGTTGCCTTTCTGCTGCGGTTTACAGAGTTTACGGTTCTTGCTTTTTTTGTTTTGTTCATTGTACATCTTCCTTTCAATATTCATCACTGATAAACAGTGACAGTTTCATCGTTTGTAAGTGTTTTTTGACGTTTTTGGCGGCGTTCAATATAGCTTGCTATATCGAACATATTTTTCTTTCTGTAATCTTTAAGTCTGCGATAATTGTGATGTTTTGTAATGTCATATTTTTTTGATTTAAACGGTCTTACTCCTCTGAGCATGAGTATGCATTTGCCGCCGTCCATTACACTCAGCTCACCGGGTGTCATCAGCTCCCTTCCAAGTTTCTTGTGATTTACTGAGGTTGACTGCGACTGTCCTCTGCTCTCGCTTATATCAAAATCATCAATAGTTTCTTTTCCGAGCATTTCGGATATTTCTTTAAGCGTTGATTTTTCTTTTCCTCCGAGAAACAGAGTAGTGTCGCAGTTACCGACAATTGTATCTGCATTATCCTTATACAGTGCTTTAAGCTGCGACTGTGCTTGCAGGATGATGCTTGCGCTGATCTCACGAGATCTTATCGTTGCGATCAGCTTATCGAATTTGGGGATAAGCCCAATATTCGCAAATTCATCGAGTAAACAACGAACGTGTATCGGCAGTCTGCCGGATCCGTCCGGATTGTTGTCTGCTTTAGTACACAGCAAATTGAACATTTGTGTGTACATTATCGAGACCAAGAAATTAAACGTATCATCGGTATCCGGAACTATAACGAACAGAGCAGTCAGCTCATCACCGAGCTTGTCAAGCTCCATTTCGTCATAGCGTGTAATTTCAAGTATTGAGTCAATAGCGAATATGCCAAGCCTTGCTGCACATGATATTAGAATTGACTTAGCTGTTTTTCCTGCGGCAAGCTTGTATGATTTATACTGCTTGACTGCAAATGTCCCGATTTTTCTTTGAGCGTCATCGGGCGGTGTGTCTTTCAGACCCTCAAACATTTCGGTTAACAGAGTATCATTGTCGGTTATATCGTTATCGAGCCATTTTTCAACAGCTTCAAACTGTAAATCAAGTGCATTTTTGAATGTTTCGTCATCTTCTCGAACCTCCGAATCACCGATCATTTCAATAAGCGTTTCAAAATTTCGTTCTTTTTCAGGAGAAAAGCAAAAGATCATTGCTATATATGCAGTGTATAATAATCTTTCTGCTTTTACCCAAAAGTCTTCGCCCTTTTGGTCACCCTCACCTGTGGTGTTCTTAATAAGCACATCGACAAATTTTAAAATATCTTGCTCTCTGGTTTCTTCACGGATATACGCAAACGGGTTGTAGTGCATTGATTTTTTAAAATCAACTGTGTTAAAGACCTTGATCTTATACGGTTCATAAATCAGCTTACCGTCTTTATCATATCTTCCTGTTGCACGACCTTTTTGTAGCATTTTTCCGCACTCGACAAGTACAGTTCCCTTTGGATCGGTAACGACATAGCTTGAATGCATTTGCATTAGGTTTGGTTTAACAAAAAATCGTGTTTTACCCGAACCCGATCCGCCGATGATCAGAATATTTTTGTTTCGTGCGTATTTAGGAGCGGACGGTTTACCCATAGTCAGACGTTCCGTCTGCGTGAGCAATATATTATTTTCAAAATCATTCTCGTCCATATAAGGCTTAATATCTTCGGGTTTGCCCCAAGCTGCGTCACCGTATTCCTTGCCTTTTCTGTATTTCTTAGCGTTTTTTCGTCGATAATATAAATATCCGTTAAACGCTGCCGAGCATACAATGCTTATCAGTACGTCGGACGGATCAATAGACGGTATCGGGTGATTAACGAAATCCAAAGCTTTATCCAAAAAAGACATAACTTTATTTGCTATATCTCCGTTTGAAGGAGTAAGTCTCCACGCTTGAGCAAACTTGTTTCCTAAATACATAGGCAGTAATATCGGGATCAGCTTGATAATGACTTTTCTTGCTTTTGCAGAGTCGGGATCATTGACCAAGTCAACAATATCAGTTACAACCGGTACTTTTTCAACGAGGTTTTCTATATTCATTTTGCTCACCTTGATTGATTTTGACTTTTTGTTTTTTCTCGTAACTTCTCTTTGCTCTTCACGTTTTGTTCCCGACTTATTCTCTTTGCGTTCTCTCTGATCTGCTTTCGAGGTATGGTATAAACCGCAGAGTGCTTCTGTTTTACGACTGCTGCGTATTCCGTAAAGGCACGTTTGAAATTCTCAGTATCACGAGAAGCGAAAAAGCAATGATATGTTGGCGGATCGGTTGATCTGTCACGCTTCAGAGCAAAATCAACATCATATTTTCGAGCAACGGATAGAAAGCTTTTGATGTTGTTGTCTGTGATCTCGATAGATTCAAGCTTTCCGGTTGATCTTTTGGCGAGTTCTCCAAAGGTGATCTTACCTCTTTTTTGCTTCTTGCCGCTCATCAGATCACGCAGAGCAGTTTTCAATACTTCTTCGGTTATTTTTGGTGCTTTTACACATACATCAATAACTTTTTCAAAGTCTCCCATTATACACCACTTCCAATTTCAATAGGCGGCATACGAAAAACACGATGATAATCGTTCTTTTCGTTGAGCCAAGCGACAATATTTTCCATAACAGACAAGACTTGCTGTTCTGTAAAGTAAAATCCGAGTGTTATTTCATAGGGTTCATTTTCTATGTTTTTGTCTGTTATAGCGTTAATTGCAAATGCTTGTTTCGATTCTTTGGTATCTTCATTTGTGATTGTGCCGTTATCGAGATGTATATCAATAACGTGTGATAAACCAACTAAAACATAGTCCTGCGAGTAAATATAAACATCATTCATTTTCTGTTTTCCTCCATATTCTCTTTGTTGATATATTTTTTGCCGTTCACAAGAACAAATGCAAGCCATAGAACAGTAGTTACTAACTGCCAAGCTGTCGGCTTTAAGCTTCCGAAGCACCAACGGATAATAACAACAACGGAAAAAATTGTACAAGCAATGATAAAAACGGTGAAAATTGATAAGTCTATTTTTTCTTTGACCGTTAGCTCTTGATTTGTGTGATTATTCGTGTTTGTTTCTTTCTTGCTCATAAGTTTCACTCTAACTTTCTTTTTGGCTATACTCTGATCCTGACCTTTAAACCGTCAAGGGCAACATCTCGATAGCCGACAATATAATAATCGCTGCCGTTATGTTCAACAGTGCTAATTTCCCAACGGTTTTTTTCAATATTGTCATCGTAATAGTAAAACTCAATTCTGTTTCCGCACGTAAATTCGTGCAAATCACAGGAGTATCTGTCACTCCTGTTTTTGTGCAGTGTGCGTTCTCCGGCTATTTTTTTGTTGAGATAGTCGATAGAGTTATGTACAATATCGAGGCAATCGAGTACATCTGTAAGCTCCTCACGGAGCATAAGGCTATCGGGATCACTGCCGCAGTCCAAATCGTACAAATCATTGTGAGTATCAAAACCCGATTGTTTCAATATCGTGGAGATTTGCTTGTTGAGATCAGAAACAGTGTTGTATAATTGCTGTATGTTCATTTCGTTCATCCTTTCAAAGTTTCAATCCTGTTTATCGTCAAGCTTTTATATCACTGTAGATATACGTCTATTTTGCTCAAATTTGACCGTTAATGGCAGTCTGAAGCAAAAAACGATAAATTATATACCTTTTGCAAAGGTGGGCAAATTCGGGCGATATACGGCATTTACGGACAATTGCCGTTTTAGAGTGACAAAATCAAGAATTGCCGTAATTGTGATTGAACAAGTTTTCGTAATACCCGTCTATTGATACCGGTGCATTGTATAGGCAAGTCAAAAGATAATTTTTTCGATTTTTGATCTTTGTAGTGTTTTTCTGCAAGCACATCAGCACATAGTCAACATGCTCGTACTCCAACTGTTTCAGCCGCTTGCGAATCAGTTCGATACTCACCTTCTCTCCGCTGATAGTTCGATACTTTTGCTTTGAGATGAACACAGACGCTATAACTTCAATGATCTCGTTGATAAGTGCGGGGTTATGTTCACTGCGTAGTCTTTCGACATAGATTTGCTCTTCAACATCCGAGATCACCTGTTCCATATCCATCTCATCAATCTCATCAATCTCATCTGAAAAGTTTTCCACATCCGACTGCTTTCTTTTACTCTCAGAAGGATGATGAGATAAGATTGATTGATTAGATAGTAATTTATTATTGTTTATTTTATTATTGTTTATTTTATTATCGTTGCTCTTTTGAAGATGTACGTTTTCTACATCTTCAAAACCTACATCTACAAAACAGCAATCAAGAGACTTCTCCGGAGTGTTATTTTCTACATTGCTGTTTTGGCAATGTAGGTTATCAGAGGGGTTTTCAACATTGCTTTCCACATTGTTTTCCACATTCACGGAGTTTTCCACATACTTTTCCACAACAAGGTTGCTTTCGGGTGTGGATTTATTATCTTCATCACAGGTGTTAGACGACTGCTCTTTGTTCTCGGGTAGAAAAATAGGTTCATCACTAAACTGATATTCCCAATCGGATATTTTACCGTTCGAGTAGATTCTTACTCTTTTCAAGTATCCGGCTTCTTCGATTTTTTTTAGTGATGTGCCGATCTTTCTTTCTCCATCAGGAAAAAGTTTAGCAAGTCCTTTTATCGAATAATCCCAATCGGCTGGCAAAGACAGTATAGTAACAAGTACTCCTCGTTCCGTTGCACCGAGAGATGTATTTTGTACAACGGAATTATTAACGACTGTATAATTATTGCGACACATCTTTACAAACTTTGGCATATTACTCCTCCAATCATCATTTTTTTGGGTAATAAAAAAACGGACAGCCGTAACTGTCCGTTGAAAATGCTTGATTATGAGTTAAATAGCTTTTGATAAAAAGCTATTTAAGTTCTTGATTGATAAGGCTTGATATTTATTGTCGAGATCGGTGTAAATATCAAGTGTTATTTGTACGCTTGCGTGTCCCATTAGTTTACTTGCCAAGAACATATCTGTTTTTGACAAGTAAAGCAGAGTGGCATAGGTGTGTCTGAGCTGATGACATTTGATCGAGATCGGTTTGGGATAGCCTTTCGGATCAAATTGGTTGGTATCGCCGCCGCATTTGATGTAGTAGGCATAGTTGAGTGCGTTATTAAAACTCTTCCACGCAGAGTCGAAAGACGAAGCGGTATGCATAGTGCCGTCTTTTTTTGAAAAAACATACTCAGATTCAGAGTTATCTTTTTCATATTTGAGCTTGTTGATCAGAATGTCGGGGATCGCTACATACCTTGAATTGCCTGTTTTAGTTCCCGAATAGACCTCAAAGTGATTAGAATCGACCAACACAGCATGGTGTGATATGTATGCGGTTTTATTACCAAAGTTGAAATCAGACCACTTTAACGCTATAAGCTCTCCTCGCCGTAAACCCATATACATCATGATCAATGCAGCAGTTTGACACCTATGTTCGGTGTCCTCAATAAGGAGACGTTCTTCCTTTGTGATAGCGTTTACTTTTTTCTTTGGAGCATATTTGGGTATCGCTTTCATTTTGTTTTTTGCAGGATTTTTTGTGATCCAATCATGGTAAATTGCATAGTCGAATATTCGGTAAGCAGTTCTTATGATCAACTGCAATGTCTTTTTTGCCGTTGGCTTATTGGTATTGGGATTCTTCCGAGCTAACGCAGTGACCACATAATTTATATCTTTTGGCTCGATCTCGGTTATTTTTCTTATTCCGAGAAAAGAGTTCAAATTTTTAAGTGTGCCTTTTAACGCATTTTCGTGAGAATAGCATATACCGATTATTTCATCATCATACCATAATTTGGAAACTTCTTCAAATGTTGGTGTTATCATTGACAAAGTCCTTTCTGATTCTTTTCGTTTACAATATTGTAGCCTTTTGAAATATTTCTGTCAATAGATAATTACATTTTTGACACAATTTTCTTCTAAGCAGTAGGTCAGGGGTTCGAGTCCCTTTTGGCGCGCCAAATTTATAGACGTTGCAAAGTTCGAGATGCAGCGTCTGTAAATTCATATACCGTCGTAAGATATACGTTCCTGTGCCTGTAACACTGCTCCGCAGTATCCGCCACGTATTCCCTGTTGCCGAAGGTATCGATCAATTGGCTCTTGATCGGCTCGCTCTCTGTAACAAGGTCTTGGCGAAGCTCTTATCGGTACTTTGTATCTATTCTCTTACGATCGTATTCAGTTTTAGTTATAAAAAATCAAACCCGTACCGGTCTCTTGTGAAAAAACTCGGTACAGGCTTGACAAGTTTATTTTTAGCACTTATAATAAAAAGTGCAGAAAGACCTGCTTCATAAGTCGTTCCGAGTGCTGTTTCACTCCTACGGCGGAAGGAAAGCGACTGTTTGCAGACGGTTGCTTTCCTGTGAGGCTTATTTTAAATAAGAAAGGAAGAAGAGAAAAAGGAAG
>Ga0138321_10000002_pt1 | contig 20948 bp, 4 predicted proteins | sample Cowrumcornstover_2_FD_99373 | JGI IMG/M metagenome (GOLD analysis project Ga0138321, IMG submission 99373) | Metatranscriptome of Cow rumen microbial communities from the University of Illinois at Urbana-Champaign, USA - Cow X-1 corn stover... | ecosystem: Host-associated > Mammals > Digestive...
AAAAATTATTTTTTTAATTATTTTATTTTAGTTTTTTCCTTTTAACTTTTTTTTTTCTATTCTATATTAATTCTTTTTCACCTTTTTTATGATTTTTTCGACTTTTTAACAAAAGTTGAATTTTTTTGGATAAAGAAAAAATATTAGAAGGGTGAAAAAGAGTTAAGGGAAAAATTAAATAAAATAATTATACCAATTTTTATGTTAAAAAATAGTTTTTTTTTTTAAGTTTGTAAATACTTAATAAATATAATTAAATTTTGTAATGAAATAATTTTTGTAAATACTTGTAAATTGTTTATTTTTTTTGTACATATATAAAAAGTAAATTTAAAATTAAATTTGATAAATTTTTTTGGGATTAATTTAATAAAGTAAAAGAAAAAATTAAACAAAATTTCCTTTTCTAAAGCATTAATTTTAATAAAAGAAAAAAGAAAAACAGAATTAATTATATACCAGAAAGGAAAGTATGGTTAATTTTAAATATTTTGTCCTGCCAGTTTTGGTAGGAATAATACGTGCACGAGCACAATCATCCGATTGTACAATTACAAATGCAAACGGATCGCTTGTGGCAACAAATTGTAAGTCTATTTTTTTAAAAGTTGTAATTTTAATTTTATTAAACATAAATTTAATATATGAAAAAAAAAAATAAAATAAAAAATAGGAGTTGAGATTAAATTTTTATTATAAATATTTATATATATATAGGTAAAGGTGGATATTATTTATCAGATGATGCACTATATAAAGTGACTCCAGGATCTAAAAGATCTGATCCTGAAGTAACCTACGAAGATAAAATTCCAGGATATTATATTAATAATGATAGCCCAACTAAAATTACGAAATGTGATGGAAAGAAATGCAAAACTTATTCTTTTGATGATACGACAACAAATCCACAAAATTGCGAAAGTGATATTGGTAAGATAACTGAAGCTAATGGTCTTGTAATTGGATGTAACGGTAGTAGTTATATATATCTTGATTTTAAAAAAAAACCAACTTCCCGTAGAGATACTACATCAGCAACAACTGATGGTAAACGACTTATTAAATATACTAAAGGTATGCCTTTTGGTTTTGATGCTAGTAAAAATTACTATGCTATTAAAGCAGAAGATTATAGTATCATTTTGGACGGAAGTGTAAACTTTACCGATTACGGTTTGGATAAAACGACAAATACTGTAATAGAAAATCGTAAAGAAGACCTTTGTTCAGCTAATAGCAGTTTTGAGTACATTACGTGTGAAAAAGGTAAATGTTATTCAAGGAAAAGAGAAAATTATGAAGTACAATATCCAAGAAGCTGTAAGGTTTTATATAATAATAATAGTTGTCAAACTAATGACGAATGTGACGAATGTGAAGTAGGTTATTATATAACAGATGATAATAAAGTATATGAATTAACTGCATCTTCATCTCCATTTACTGAATATAAAACCGCAACAAGAGGTTACTACTGGAACGACTTCCAATATAATGATGTTATACAATGTAACGGTAGTACCTGTGAAAAATATATACCTAAATCAGCAACTACATGTACTGGTAATGAAGGCCAGATTATTGATTCAGGTTATAATTTGAAGTTCTGTATAGAAGCTAATAAACCTATACTTTTATCGAAAATTAAAAGCGGCAGCAGTAATATTGAAGGTATTGAAGAAGGTAATAGTTATATTAAAGGAGTAGCCGGTAGTATTTTTGATAATGTTGATGCATATTACAGATTAACATCTACTGTTAATTCTATAACCGTTGATGTAAAAAATAATAATAAATTAAAAGTTAGTAATAATCTTGAGAAGGAATGTAAGGAGGGAGTTTGTCTTATAAATCAATGTTCTATTTCAGTTACCCCTGGTTCCACTCTATCTGATGCAAGATGTTCTATTGAATACTGTAAAAGTTCAGATTACGATGGCTATCGTTTCATTAATAACAGCAAAATTATTGAATATGAATACGATTCCGGATATCTTATATCCGTTAAAAGTGGTGAATGCAAAATTATAACTTCAACACCAGGTTATTATATAAATAAAATTAGTGATAAAGCTGAAAAATATCCATTTATTTATTGTTCAAATATTGGATGTAATTTCATGTCAAAGCTACCATCCTCTGAATATTATTATATGAATCAAGGAGAAGAGGAAGAACAAATAATACATCAGGAAAGTGATGGTGATAATCTTATAAAAGATACAGAAATAGATCAAGAAATCTATCCTACAGGCACTCGTAATGTTATTTATTGTGCATGGGATGGTGAAGAACATTCTAAATGTGAAATGAAGGAACTTAACGCAAATTCATATTATATGGATAGTCAAACAAAAGAATTAATTATTTGTGATGCAGAAAAATGTGAACCTAAAACTACCAAAGGTTATTACATTTATGGAAATGATAAAAAACAATTAATTAAATGTGATAATGCAAATTGTGAAATTATCAATGGATATAAAGATAATTCTGAAAACTCTTTATACTCTGAAAACTCTTTATACTACGTTGACGCTAGTAGTACTGATAAAAAATTATTAAGTTTAATTAAGTGTTCGAAGAATGCTGATTGTCAAAGTGTTAAGGGTGTTAACCGTTTCGCCTATGTTACTCAAGAATATGGAAAAGTTGTTGTCTGTAGTAATGAAGAATGTGAAGAGAAATCTTTAATAAAAAATGAGTTACTTGAATCAGGTATAGGTTATTATATGAATGGTGGTGATGGTAAGGTTTTACTTAAATGTGAAGAAGATGGATCAATTGGTATGATAACTTGTACCTCTGTGGATGGAGAATCCAATCGTCTCTATCTTAACAATAATAACACCGGAAATAAGGGTATTATTTTATGTACCAGTAATACTAACTGCTCTGAAATGGAGGTTGATGAAGGTAATTTAACTTATTTAAGTTATCCACAAGGTGCTCTTATTACATGTACAAAAACTGTAGGCCAAACTGGATATGATTGTGTAAAGAAAACGATTGCATATAATGATTCAAAGGATAAGGGAAAGGTAATTGGTTATATTGTTAATCCAGATACATACGCTATTCTAAAAGATAATTCAGTTTCTGGAAAATTTGTAAAATGTACTGGAGGTAATGGAAAGTACTCGTGTGAAATCCCTTCAACCAGTAGTATTTCTACGTATTATATAAATGGTGACATAGAAAATGACAAAAATTCAGGATATGCTTTAATTCAATACAAGAATTCAGTATTAAGCTTCATAAAAAGTGAAATTGCCTATTATATAAATGCAAATGATGATATTATTAGTTGTAAAAGTGGAACTTGTAACAAATATACACATATTGAAAAAGAAGTACCCAAACCATCAAGCAGGAAACGTGCAAATGAAAACACAAATCTTTGTAAAGTAGGACAGGTATTTAGTGGAAACTTGTGTGTAGGTTCAGAAAAACAAATTTCTTTGCCTGCTACAACTAAAAAATATATTTTAACTGGTGTATCAGAAATAGCTAAAACAGAACTTGGATTGGCTGAAAATAAAAACTATATGGTAAATGTGGATAATAAAAAAATATCAGTAGTTCAATTTGACGTTGTTGAATATTATTTCTTTAATAAAGATAATAATGAATTGGGAAGTTCAGTTAGTGAAGGAAAGGCTTATAAATGTGAACCAAATAGTTCCAATAGTGATAATGGATCAGTAGAAAATGAATGTGTAGAAATTGGATTAACCGATAATGGTACTGCTTATTATCCAAATAGTGATATTATTTCATCTAAAAATTATCCTAATATTAAATGTGAAAAAGGAAGTGATAGTAGTACTACTTGTAAATTAGATAATAATAAGGACTTTATTTATTATGCTAATAGTCAAAAATTATATATTTGTAAACCTGGTGCCTTTAGTGAAACTGAACAACAAAAATTAATTTCACAGTGTAGTGAAGTGCCACATAAAGAAGGTTATTATTTATCGAGTGTAAAACCAACAAAATTAATTAAATGTAATGAAAGTAGCTGTACAGAAAGTGACGTTAAGGAAGGTTATTATAAATCTGAAGATTCATCAAATCAATTGATAAAATGTAAGAGTTCTCTTGGTTTTACATTATGTAATTATGTTGATGCTCAAAATGGATATTATATTCCAGCTGAGGAAAGTGGAAAATTGATAGAATGTGAAAATAACGCTTGTACTTATGAACATGTAACAACTGGTTGGTATGTCAATAGTGATAGTGGTTTAATTTATTGTTATAAACAGGAATGTCATACTCAGATAAAAATAAACGAAGGATGGTATAAAAATGGAGAAGGAACATCTCCTGATGGTAAATATTTAATTAAATGTACCGGAAAGAAAGATATTAAGAAGAATATTATGGTTTATAGCTGTGTAGAATCGAAAATATCTAATGAGGGTTATTATATTAATGCTGGTTCATCCAAAGACCAAAATCCTTTGATTAGATGTAAGAATGGAAAAGGATGTGTGGATAGTGAAAGTGTTGTGAATGGAAAATATTATTTGAATGGTGAAAACCGTCAATTAATTTATTGCATTGGTAATTGTTTCGCTGTCGCTTCTCCAAAAAATAAATATACTACATGGTTTTTAACTGGTGAAGATCCTAAAAAATTAATTGGTTGTGATAAATCGAATGTATGTAAATTATACAATGAACCTTCTACTAATGGTTACTATTTGAATGGTGATAGTTATTCGTATTTATATCCAATAATAGAATATAATGATAATAACTTTATATTAAAAAGTGAAGTCGAGAAAGGTTGGTATAGAAATGGAGATGTAAATGCTGGCGTTGATGAAATGGTTATTCGTTGTAATAATGCTATTAGTTGTGCTTATGTTGAAGTTCAGAATAAACCATGTTCTGATATTCAAGCAATAGGATTTTCTGTTTCTAATGGTGTCACGAATTTGGAGTGGTGTAATTCTGATGGATCCTCATATAAATTAGAAGGTAAAGGCAAAATTACAATTGCATTGATTAAAAAGAATGATGTTATTCCTGGAGTATCTCTTTTAGGAAATGCCAAAGAATCCTATGCTTTAGTGAAAGTAACACAAAATACAGTTTCAAGTACTACTTTAAATGGATATTTCAGTTACAATGGTGAATTATATGATTGTCCAAATAAAAATAATGGTGTTTGTTCTAAAGTTTCCGAAGTTACAAATGGATATTATTTTGAACTTGAAAATGACGGGGTATATGAGTGCAAAAATAATATTTGTGAAAGATTAAATATGGATGGAAAAAATTGTAGTGGTATTTCTGTGTTAGCTGGAAAATTATGCATGAATGGTAAGGATAGTGATGCTTTGGATTTAAATAAAGCAATGATTGAAAGGGTTTATGCATTGGATGTTGATGGCAAAAATTTCCCTGGAGCAAAATCAAGTTATATTATGGCAAATGTTAGTAAATATTCTGTGAAATTTAGTGATGATATTTATATTACATTCAATTATGGTGAAAATAAAGATGTATGTAATACTAAAGATGTATGTAATGGAGTAGGAAAACCTGAAGTAAAAAAAAGCAATTGTAAATCTAAAAAGATAGAATATGATTATGATACAAATGAAGGTTATTTTGTATACGACGATCAATGTGAAAAATTAAAAAAGGTTTACATACCAGTAAATATAAGCGGTATTAATAAAAAGTATGAATGTGATATTGGAGGTTTATGTATTGAAAGGGAATTAGCAGAAGAGCCAATTACCGGATTTAAATTAGAAAATGGTGTATTACAAGCTGAAAAGAAGAGTAGTAATGAGAGTACTAAAAAAGAGGAAGCTGTGGAAATCGTGCGTATTGGAAGTTATATTACTGAAAGTGGATATAAAATTGATTGTACAGCCGAAGGAAAATGTGAACTTGACCCTGAACCTTTGAAAAAAGGAGAACCTAATGCAAACGAAGCTTCATTTAATAATGATGGAAACATTGTTTTCAAAGATGCTAATGGCAATATAGTTACAAGTAGTAAAAAATACACTAAATTTGCTTTGAAGAAAGAGAAAGTTACAGGCGCAGGAAGCGAAGGTAAAAGATTAGTTTCAAGGGATGAAACTGATGAAACATTGGAATATGAAACTGTATTGGAATTGACCCATGTTTCGTATACATCTACATCTGAAACGCGAAATATTTTTGTTGATGATGAGGATATAATGATAACTTCAGAAAACAAAGAGGTGAAAACAGGATATGAATGTAAGAATGGTAAATGTAAAGAAATAGATATGTCAGGAAATGAAAAATATTATATCAATACAGTTCAGTTAGGAAAGGGAGAGAATGCATATGTTGTTTGTGGAAACAATGTATGTATCATGAAAAATGTAGGAGATAAGAAAATAATACAACAGAATGCTGCTTCAAATGGAAGCGAAGATGCGTTAATTGTATGTACACCAAATGTTGGATGTGAGACTGTACCAGCTACAGGAGTTTCAGGTTTACCTAAATGTAGAGTTAATGAACATGGTGGTATATTTGAAACAGGTGATAAACATTATATGAAAGAAATAGAAAATGGAGTATATGAAGAATTACTTGATGAACAGTATTGTATGTATAATGGTGTTCCCAAAAGTAAAAATGGAAGAGTAGAAGTAGATGGAGTTTATATGTTTAATGTGGCATTGGAAATGGTAAAAAAAGAAAATATCAAAGAAAATTATATTAATGCATCGTTATATAATTGTATGGAAGATGCTAATAAAAATCTTAAATGTTCAAGAACTTACGGTTATGTGAAGTCGAATGAAGGCTACTCTATTTGTACAAAGACTGGTTGTGTATTTAAATATACAGATGATAGTGCCATTACAGATAGTAATAATTGTGCGTTGAACGGAGCTGGTACTATGATTAGTAAAGAAGTTATGTGTACAGGATACTCTGAATCAGCCAGTGAAGATGGTTATTTACCAATTTCAGTTGTTGCGGACAGAAATTTCCCTGAGGCTACTGTTGGAAGTCAATTAATAGTAATGTTTAAAGAAGGAGTAAAATGTTTATTAATTGAAGATGGATATGTATTAATTAATAAAGATGATAAATCAATTAAAATGACTGAAGAAAGTGATAATTATAAAAATGTATTATATAACTGTAATTCATTAAATATGAACTGTGTAGAAGTTGTAAATCCAGAATATGGTTATTATAAAAATGTATATGGTTATCCTATAAGATGTAGTAGTAATGGTTGTGGAATAAATGGAATAAACGGAAAAGACGTTCAGTTTAGTGAAATTGTTAAATATGAATTTGTAAATGAATTTCCAGGATATTCCGGAAGTATTATAAAAGAAGTTACAGATAATAAAATTGTTGCTTTAAAAGTAAATAATTATATTTTATTAGATGGTGATAAAATAGCAGATGATTATGAAAGTTCTGAAAAATTATATTTATGTAATTCTTCGATTGGAACATGTGAATTTGTTGATGATGGAAAAAGGAAAGATGGATGGTATGTAAGCTTTAAAGGTAATGGAAATGTAATTAGATGTGAAGAGAAATTGTGTTATTCTAAATTGTTGACAAAATCATGTACAGGAGCTGGTGATATGATATATAATAATAATTATTTCATTTGTAGTGGTGGTAAAAATAAGAGTGCCGAAAGTAAAAATATAGATGAATTGATTGGAAAAGTGGCTAATATAGAGGGTACGTCTAGTAATCCATTAGTATTTCCAGGAAATAATGTCTATATTTCATATGGAAAAGGAAATGTAATTGGAATTAGTAGTGGAAGTAAAGATTTAGATTACTCTCAATTAAGTTCTTGCTATAATGCTGATAAAGATGGTAAATGTACTATATCCAAAAGTAGTGAATCACTTAAAGAGAATCAGTTATGTTCTAATGTAAGTAATAATAACTTAAAGTTATATAAAACTACTGGTGGAGGTGAAAGTAGTGAGAAATGTTCGGCGTATGTTGGTTTGATTATACTATATGGTGATAGAAAAGCTGAAGAAGCTGATTTTAAAAGTAAAAGTAAACTTTATGGTGCACAGATGTATTACTGTAATGATAAAGGATGTAGATATGTGACAGGTTATTACGGAGATAAAAAATGTGATAATAGTGGTTGTGAAGAAGTTACCTATTGTAAAGATGAATGTAAAAAAGGATCATTGAAAGAATCATTGAATACTAGTGTATTGATTGATAATGACAATAATCTATTTACAGGAGGAGAAAATGATTCAATTAAATATGCGTATATTAGTGGAAATAACGAATTTCCTGGAGCTGAAGGTAAAGAATCATTTTTAGTTCAATCTGGAATTCATGAAGAAAAAAAATATTATATAATATTTAAAGGAGAAGGTTATTATTTATTAAGTGATGGAAATAAAAATTTATTAAATGATGAAAAAGATGAAAATCAAATGAAAAAATTAAATAACCAAGGTAATATATATTTATGTACTGGTAGTGATCTTGTTTGTATTAAACAAACTGATAAAGTTAATGGGTATTATTTGAATGGAAATGTATTTAAGGAAGGTAAGAATGAAGTAGATGTCGGAAGTAGTTTAATAGTATGTGGAGAAGATGATAGTTGTAGTTTAGGAAAAGCGTCATCAGAAATAACAACTGCAGATGTAATTGATACAACAAATAGTACTTTAATTTGTAATGAAAGTACTATTGGACGTATGGTTCGTGACAGACCAAAAAATTCGTATAAATTATGTGTTAATAATAGAGGTTCTACGGAATCATTTATAACTAGTTCAACGGTTTCAGAGAAGTATGTATTTGTTAATTTAGTTCATGGAAATGGTTTTTCCGATTTAAAGTTATTAACAGAGAATGTAAATAATGTTAATGATACAGCATCAATTTTAGTGAAAATTACAAATAAATCAATTAGTCAAGTTAAAATTAATGGGTACATATTATACAATGGCAATAATTTAATAAATAATGTTAACGCGAAAGGAACATTGTATTTCTGTACGGAGAGTAAGTACGAGAATAAAGGGTCAGATAAAAAGACACACCAATGTGTGGAAGTTAAAAATATTAAGAATGGATGGTACTTTAGTGATTACTTTGGTGATAATAGATATATAAAATGTTTGAATAATCAATGTTCGATTGCTTTAGCACCAGAAATTTCTACCTGTGAAAGTAGTGGATCCGTAATATATAATAATGGAAAGTTTATACTTTGCAAAACAAAGGAAAAGCAAGTTGAAATAAGTAGTTTAAGTGGAACAGGTGATTTAAATATTTATAATGTATACGATGGAAAATGTGAAGATGGGGAAATTTTAGATATAAATAATAGTTATAAATTATGTAAAAAGAGTAGTGAAATAATGATGAATGTATCAAAATCTGATGATTTCCCAGGTTTGAAAAATGATAATATAAATATTATGGTAAAATTAAATTCATATGATATTACTTTAATTAAAATGGAAAGTAATGTTATTGTAGATGAATCTAATCAAAGCATTATATCTAAAATAAACAGTGAAAGTAAAAAATCTGATAAAGGAACATTGTATAAATGTGAGAATAATGAAGGAAGTTGTGTAAAAATACAATTTGCTGAAAATAATTGGTATTTAAAACATAATTATAATAAAGAAGCTAATGAATTAATAAAGTGTTATAATAGGGAGTGTGAGATTTATAAACCAGTTGAAGGTTTTTATATTTCAAGTAATGTTCTGAAACCTATCATTCAATGTATACAACCAGGAAAGACAGATGATCAAGGTAAATTTTTGAATGAAGGAGATATTGTATGTAAAGAAAGAGCTTACATAGAAGGATATTATGTAAATGCAGAAGTTGATTTAGGATTAAAAAAGGGAGGTATAATAAAATGTAATGAGGAGTTTGGTTGTATAAATGAAGATGTGAAAAATGGTTGGTATATAAATTCTGGAAAGAGATATGGAAATGACGGATTGAATGATATACCACTTTATTCGATAATAAAATGTATTGATGATAGTAAATGTTCTTTATACACTGAAACAATTGGAAATGCATGTACAAAAGGAGGGGAAATTGTATTAATAGGAAGTAATTACAAATTATGTAAGAATGCGATTGAAAGTCCTGTTGATTTTACAAAGGAATCAGGAGAAAATGTAAGGATAATAAAAGTTGAAAATACTGATGATTTCCCTGCATCAAGTAATGGATATATTTCAGTTAAAATTACAAAAGATGAAGTCATTCAAATTAAAAATGGAGGATATTATTTGAAAGATAATAAAATGTATAAATGTGAAGATACGACAGGTTTATGTGAATTGATTTCAAAAACTGAAAATGATGGAATGGTTGTATATGAAAAATTATCTCAGAATTTGTATTATGCAACATGTAGTGAGGATTCTTGTAATTGGACATTGTATAAAGATGAGGGTTATTACTTTATATCGAAAGAAAGTGGAAATCCTATTATTTATAGTCCTAATGATAAGAGTAATAGTAATAAACGAGAAGTTGATGTTAATATAGAAGCAGTTTATTATTGTAAAAGGAATGAAAGTAAAAATTTAATTTGTGAGGATGTAAGTAATGATGAAGGATATATGTATAATATGTATCATAGAATTGAAGATATTAAAGTTCCAACGATATATAGTTATAACCCAGAAAATAAAGAAATAATAAAAAAGAATGAAGAAAATGTGAGAAAATGTAGTTTGTCATATAAACAAAATTATTGTTTTATTAGTTATGAAAATAGTGAATCCGACGACGATGTAGTAAATAATGATGATGAAAAAATAGATATAAAAGCTGGAGAAATATGTGTAACAAATAATTCGAAATATTATTTTGCAAAAGAAGTTATACATACAGGTATTGAAAATGAAAATTGTATACCAATTCCAGATCCAAAGAGTTCAGATAATAGTGTGACTATAATTCCAATTAAGAATGATCTGTATTATGAGTATAGAATGGATAAATATGGTGTACGAAAAGTAATAAAGAATTATGATCCAAATATTGGTGTTGCAACTTGTACATATGATATAAAAACAGGAATGTGTAAGATTGTTGGAAGCGGAACTGTCAACGCAGGAGGTAAATGTAAGACAAATGAGAAAATATATCTAGCATTGGGACAATTAAATAGTAGTACAGGAGGTAAATGTGTGAGATATGAAGAAAATAATAATAATATTTTGGAAGATCCCAATGTTAAAGTTGAGAATGGAATTGACGATGCTCAATACTATTTAGTTAATAATAATTTATACTACGTTAAAAATGGTTATTCAGGCAAAATGGGTGAAGGAATTTATGTTATAAATAAAATGAATTATAGAGTAACGATGAATGACAATTACAAAATGGATATTAGTGAAGAATCAAAATATAAATTAATAGTATGTAACAAAGAAGGATGTAAACAGAAAACAGAATGTGAAGCTGGGGAAAAATATGAATATATGTTCGACAGTAAGAAAGTTGTAAAATGTGATCCATTAACAAATACTATTACTAGAATACAGACTCCTGGATATTATGTAAATTCACCGTGGAATAATTTAATAAAATGTTATAGTGATGGTTACTGCACAGAAATTAATGAAATTATTGGTAAGGAAGGTTATTATAAGGATAATGGTAATGAAGGAAAGATGATCGTTTGTATTCGTAATGGAAATAATTTCAAATGTTCTGAAGAGGATATTATAGAATGTAAATATGATAAGAATGATGGATTATGTTCTTCGGTAAAAGGTGATTTATTACGTAATAGTTATTGTTATTATAAAGAAGAGGACAAAAAAATTGGTGTTATAGAGAAGTTAATTTATATTGAAAACTTTATTAAAAGTGGTACAAAAGGAAAGTGTATTATTGGTAGTGAAACTGATGTATTTGTTAAAAACAAGAAATCTAAATTCTTAGGTCATGAAGAACGTAACGATCTTATAAGAATAAATGATGAATCCATAGTAAGTATATATGAAAAAGATGTAGGTTATTATGTAATTGATACAAAAGAAGGAAAAGGAATTACTTCGACGTCTATCCATTTAAAGAAGACAAGGTTTTATAAATGTGAAAAGAGTGTATGTAATGAAGTGAAAGAACCTGAGGAAGAAAAAATATATGTAAATAAAGCTTCAAATAAAAAAATGATAAAGTATAGTAATAATAAATGGACAGTAATAGATAATGGATGTTATATTGATAAAAACAATATAATGTTATGCAAATTTAATCATGGAGAAGAAATACCTAAATATAGTATTATATATAAAGAACAATATGATAAATTGACTTTTTATGACAACAATGAAGGTAACGTAAAAAATAAAGCTTATATGGGTAAACAAACAAAGTTAGACCCGAAGACATTTATTAGTTTTAAAGATAAATTGTATTTATTTGATAATAATGAACAATCATTTACAGTAAAGAATGAAGGACCATATATATTTGAAAATCAAGGAGATAATATGTTTAATTTAAAACCTTATTTGAGTACAAGGGATGAGACTAACGTGAAATATAATTGTTATGGAAATGGAAATAATTGTGATTTAGGGGATGAAGGATATTATAGAAATTACGCAGATATTGATGGAATTGGATTAGTTATTCAAAAGATGAAAGTAGATAGTAAAAATAAATATAAAGCAATTAAAAATAAATGTACAAGTAATCAACCAAATGTATGTGTAAATACAGAAGAAGGTCAAACTATAAATGAAGGTTCGGTATGTGTTGTAACGGATGGGGAATATGAAGGTCTATATTTGGCAGTTAAACCAATTACTAAAACATCAAAAACAAGAAATTGTGTAAAATATGAGAAAGGTATAAAAGAATATGAATATATAGGAAAGAATCCAGTTTTGTTTACTGGAATGGACTACGTAAATATTTTATTAAAATTAGATGAAAATAAAATTGAACCAATAGAACATAATATAGATGAAGAGGATTATATACGTAGTAAGGGATTATATATATTTGATGAAGATAACAGTAGGTTTAATTCTCAGACATTGAAGGCTGCATTGGCATATAATTGTACATTAGAAAAAAAATATGATGAAGGAAGAGACGATTATGATGTTATTGGATATGGTTGTGGTAGTATAGTTAATGCAATGGGATATTATATAAATAAAGTAGGTGGCCGTGATGAAATTGTATATGGAAGTAGTAATAAATGGAAGATAGAGACGTCTCCTGGGTATTACTTCTTTAACGAAGAAGAAGATTTACCGGCTTCGTATAAATTGAATAATGATGTGGAAGAAAAAGATGTTATAAATAAGAGAAAAAGTATACCTGATGGATTATTAAATAAAGATGGAAGATATTTAAATAGTGCTGTGAAGGATAGACCAGTATTGGTTGAATATAGAGATGGAGACACTCCTGTTATTTCTGAAGATTTGAATATTTGTAATGTTAATACAAAAGATGGAACATGTAGTTCAGTTGATAATGCGGAACTGGCATCTGATAGCGTATGTTACTATAATGGGAAATTATATATAGTTGATGTAACGAGAAGCGAAGAGGAAAATGTTGATGATATAGTAAAATGCTATTCTGGAAGCATGGATAAATTAAAGTATATTTTGATTGGAGGAAATTTGTATATGTTGGATGGTTTATCAATTAAGAATATGGAAAATGTATATTATATATTGAATGATAATATGGAGGCTTTTAGAAGTAAATATCCTGAAGTTCCTAATAAAATTATAAAGTGTAGTCAAGTTGGAGAATGTGAGGAGATGGTTGAGAAGTTAGATTTAGATCAAGATGTAATAATAAATGAAGCAGTAGGTAGTTTTGAAGAATCAAGGAATTTGTTAAAATATTATAAAGGAAAATTTGGAAATGAAAAGTTTATGGATATAAAGAAAGAAGGATATTACTGTGTTGACGAAAATGGATTAGTAAATTATGAAGAAAATGAAAATTTAATAAAATATTGTTGGAGTAAAGTAGATGGTAAAGACTTAGTTAATTCATATACCTGGTATGATGGTATGCTATATTTAAATGGATGTGCACACTCGGATATTTGTATAAATAAAGCGAAACTTAGTGATAATATAGTGATAAATGAAGGTAAAAATAAAATAATGGATTATGTAACGATTAATTATGATAAGGATATAATTGAATATAAAGGCGAATATAATTTAGATGAAGAAAATGATGTATTTAAATTTATTAACAATAAGTTGTATAAATTAAAGAAAGAAAAATTAGAATTTGTTAGTGAACCTGGTCTTTATCTTTTGAAAGATGGAAAAGTATTTGATAGTAATGAATGGACAGTATTGAATGGAAATGAAGCTTGTTACTATATGGGAAGTGGAAGTTGTTATGTTGATAAATTAAAAAATTATAGAAAACATAAATATATTATTAATAAAGCTAATGGAAAAATAGTAACTTATAGTTCTGAGAAAGGTGCGTGGAGAACGGTAGATGAAGATGGATATTATTTCTTCTTTGAATATGATAATGAAATATATTCTATTGATCTAGAAGATCGTAGGGTGGATTACGTAAAGCGAATTATAGATGGAAGTTTAGTGAACATACCAATAAACAATAATGGAATGTACTTAATAGATGACTTTAATGAAAAGTTACGTGTGGAATTGTTAAATGGAAAGTTAGAAGATGCTGAGAATGTAATTGAAAATGTAGAAGTGTCGGGTCGTCGTAAATGTAAAGCAATAGAGATAAATGAGAAGATTGATGAAGGAGAGTATTGTTACAATGAAAAGTTGGGAATATGTGCTCCTAAAGGAACAATTATTGATAATTTGATGAGCGAGAGTAATTGTATATTTGGAAATAATAAAAATAATTATTATTATTTAATTAATGGATCTTTATATATTATAAATGACTACTCATATCAAAGGGTTACAAGAGATGGATTATATGTGATTGATAATGATAATATGGCATATTCGAGTAGAAATGAAGGTGAATCATCTGCGTATTTGTGTGAAAATGGTAATTGTATTTTAAAGAAGCAGTTGAATTCAATGTATTATTTAAATATTGCCGCATTAGAATTAGGAAAGAATGTGATATTGTATTATAATAGTAAAAATAATTCATGGAAGAAAACTGATGTTAATGGAATATACTTCTTTAATAAGAGTGGTTATGGAGCATCGGAAGGAGATGTAGTTTCAAGTTATTATGAAGTTAGTGAAAAGGGTAATGTAGTTGAAGAACGAGAGTTAGTTTTGAAATCTAAAGTTAAGAGTACAGAAGAAAATGTATTTGTTAGTTATATTAAAATAAAGAATGAATTTGTTTCATGTACAATAGACATTAATGAAAAAGTTAAACCGAAAACAAAATTAATGGTGGGTGATTATTGTATAACGGATAAAAATAAGTTGGTTTATATTAAAAATATAGAAAAAATTAATGATGGAAATGGAGAAGTCGAAATATATGGAGGTGAACAAGTTGATAAAGAAGGAAAAGGTATTGAAATACAGGTGAATGAGAGTAAGTGGATAGTAAGTGATGGTAAAACTGTGGAGACGTATGAAAGAACGGCACAAAAATTAGTATCTTGTACAATTGATGTGAATGGTAATGTAAAACCTGAATCAGAGCTGAATATAGGAGATATATGTATTACTAATGAAAATAAATTGGTATTTATTAGTAATGTTAAGAAGTCAGAAAAAAGTGATGAAGAAGTTCAAGAAATGATATATACTGGTGTAGAATCAAGTAATAATAGTAAGAAGTACGTATATAATGAAGAAACTGGAAAATTTGTATTATTGGATGAAAAGTCCGTTGAAGAATTAGTTATTGGTGATGGATTATTAGTTATTGATAATGAAACAATGCTACCATTGGAAAGTGAAAAATCTGTTTCTGCGGTAGCATATAAATGTATTAAAGAGAAATGTACTAAAATTGAAATTTCAAAATTAGATGAAGGAAGAAATTACCGTAATGCATCACCATCAACTAAATATCCATTACTTGAATATATTGGAAATGGAAATTGGAAGGTTGAAAATGAATTAGGTTATTATTTCTTCGATGAAAAAGAAAATCCAGTAGATGTAGATAAAAGATCAGATATTATTTATGAAGTTTACAGTGATAACGGTGTGTTAAAACAGAGCGATATTTTAGAAGAAAATATATTAGGTTATTTCATAAATAAAGCAGCTAAAAAGAAGAATATTATTCCTAATAATAAACAATTTTGGTCACCCGCAAAGGAATTAAACAAATGTACCACAAAATTAGATAACAATGGTGGAATTATTTGCAAAACTGGAAATGATAATCCTGAAGGATTTGTAAAGGGTGAATATTGCTATGATAATAAGAAATTGTATTTCTTGACTGGAATAGCAAACAATGCTAGTGAAGTTGCTAATTGTGTATATGGAACCAATGATAATCCTAAATATATTTATTATGGAACAGGATCAAGTAGTGGAATATTGAACGGTGAAAGTTTATCAAAGAAATTGATACAAATTGATCAAGAGGCTATTAGAGAAGCAAAGAAGGGATATTACATAATTGATGCAGAAAAAGGTGAATTAATAAAAGAAATAAAATCTAAAGAAGAAAATGTTACTGAGGAAATTAATCCAGTAGTTTACAAATGTGATGAAAATGAATGTGGAATTGTTAATATTAGAGATGGAGAAATGATTCAGACAGCTGATGGTAGATTGTATGAAATGGATGAAGATGAAGGTATTGTAAGTATATCGAAAGAAGGTATGTACTTCCTTGGTGATGATGGGGGTGTATGTGGAAGTGATAATAAGATTGTGGGATCTATTGTAAAGATATCTGAAGGAGGTAAAAAGCAAGAAAGAATATCATTGAATGAGTTAAATGATGGTGCATATATTAATGAAGGAAATAATGGTTATGTTGGTGTTTATGAAAATGGAAAATGGAAAATTGAAAATGTAGAATGTGAATTTGATGAGGACGAAGGAACTTGTAGTAATTATAATTTAGATTTGGATGTTGGAAGTTATTGTAGTGTAAATGGTAAAATGTATATGATTGTAAGTGTAGATGAAAGCAACGAAAAGAAATGTGTACCTGGAAAAGATGATAACCCATTATACTTTAAGAGTAAGGAAAATGAGTTGTTAGTAGTGAAGGAGAAAAGTGTAAATGTTGTAAAGGAAGAAGGTTATTATGCTATAAATGATGCTACATTGGAAGCTCTTGTATCAGAAGTTCCTGTAAAGAGTCAATTTATATTATGTGAATATGGTGGTGATTGTCAAGATGTTAAGCCGGAAATTGGAAGATATCTTAACCGTTCACCAGCTGAAAAGAATATTGTGAAATTTGATTCTGGAAATGTAAATGAAACCGTTACAGTTGATAGTAAATGTGTAGTTGAACAAAATGTTTGTAATGCAGTTAGCGCTAATGTTACATTGGCTGTAGGTGATGTCTGTATAGATGAATCTTCTATTTACATTGTAAGAAGTGATTCAGGTGATTGTCTTAAGGCAGAGAAAGCGGTTGTTACCTATCAAGTTATTAATGAAAAGATGTATATGTTAACTGATGATGCAGTAGTACAAAAGTTAGATGGTTACTACTTCATTAATGGAAATAACCGTGCAATTACAAAGAAGAGTGACTATAGTAAATCAGATACAGTTGGATATATGTGTAGTAATAAAGGAGATTGTTTCTTACTTGAACCAAAAGGGTTGAGTTACTTCCCTGATTACACTACAAAGTCAAGTAAGAAATACAACGTTGTAAAGTTTGATCCTGAGTTGAAGAGTGCTAGAAGAAGGCGTCAAGAAGAAAATGAAGGTAATAGTGGATATGAAAGTATTACGGAAGCAGGTATTTATAAACTTGATGATGGTACTTACACTGAATGTGAAGTAGATGATAAAGATGAGGTTTCATGTCATGACATTGAAGGTGAAGGATCATACAAGACAAAGGATGATGAAGTTATAGTTTGTGTTGAAAATGATGAAGGTGAAGTTGAGTGTTCGCAAGCAGTTGAAGGAGGATACTATAACTTTGATGGAGAGTTAATGTCATGTGAAGCCAATGTTGATGGAAGTAAATTGGAATGTGAGGAAATGGATAAAGAAGGTTACTTCAAGGCAAAACCAGATGACCAACTCTGGAAGTGTGAAGAAAAGTTTGATGAAGATGAGGATGAACAAGCTCAAGTACCTGAAGATGAAGTTAATATTAATAAAATATTGGAGAAATTGGACGGTAATGGAGAAAATAGTGGTGATTCTAATGATGAGGATGAGGAGACAACAACTTCAGAAACTACTACCACAAGCACAACAACAATTGAAGAAACAACTACAACGACAACTACTGAGGAACCATCAGCAACTCCAGTAGAAGTAAAGTGTAAGCCAGTGAAATGTATAGTTGGTGAGAAGATATATAAAAAGGATAAGAATGGAGAAGATGTTAAAGATGCTCCAATGTATGAATGTAAGGCTGTACCGGAGAAGGGTAACGAGTTTGTTAGTACTTGTGAAAGTGGTAATTATATTAAGGATAGAAATGGATTCTACATATGTGAAGATGATAAGCGAGATTTGGATGAAGAAAAGATTGAGAAGCCAAATAATGAGCATACGTCAAAGACTGAAGCTCCGTCTGATAGTACGGTAACGACTTCTACGACTGCTACAGTTACTACAAGTAGCAGTAGTAGCAAGACAAGTAGTAATAGCGAGACAACTAGTAGTAGTTCGTCTACTCCAAATGCTACGACATCGTCTCAAGCAACTACAACGCCTCCACCGGAAACAACAAAAACGTCTAAGACAGCAACAACGACGGCAGCACCAAAGACAGCAACAACAACTACGGCTGGAGCGTCATCGATGTTCAGATTACCATCTATCACATTCTATCTTGTTATATTTATCGTTACTTATTATATATTTTTATAAATAATTTAAATGAAATTTATTGAATAAATTATAAATAATATATTTTATTAAATAATATATATAATATACCAATAATTTTTATATTTATTACTAATTTAAATAATATCGAAAATTTTTTAATAGTATTTAATATATAATGAATTTACTAAATTGATTATTTTATAATTACGAATTACGTATTATATAAAAAATATTTTATAAATTAATATATTTGTATTAAAAAGAATATTAGTTTGAAATATATATTTTATGCCTATAATATTTTTATTTAATTAAAAAAAAAAAAAAAAAAAAATAAGCATATATATTAATATAAAAAAATAAAAAAAATAATAATTGTAATAGTTAATAATTATTTTTTTTTTTTTAGGATAATAAATAATAATAATAATTATATTTTATATATAAAAAAAAAAAAAAAAAAAATCTATTTTTTATTAAATTAAAAAAAAATTATTTATATTCTATTTATTAAAAAAAATGGAAAATATAGACGTAAAAAAAAAGTATGAAATATAAAAGTAAAAAAAAAAATTAATTAAAATTGAAAAAAGAAAGTTATTATAATAAATAAAGATAAGCAAATTAAAAAGTAAAAAAAAAGATAACGATTGTAAAAATAATGAGGTGTTAAGTAATATATTATTTAATTTTTATAACCAACACTTTAATCATAATTCATTTATCATTAACTAACCCAAATTAATTTTATCTTCCCTAATATAATTTTATGATACATTCGAATTTAAATTTATTACTTAAAGAGATTAAATACTACTAATTATATATTATTTTTTTTTCAATATATTTCTAGCGCTCTAGGTGAATTTAAGAATTACAAAAATTAGTGAAAATTTCAACTGAAATTCAAGACAAAAATATGGTTATTAGTGATTTAAACTATTTCTCAGTACATCATACATCTTCTAAATCTTGTACTTTTTCTCCGGACCCTATTACTTTTAAATACATAATCTCTGCTAATTTATTCTCATTTTGGAATCAAAAATGTTCTATTGGAAACATTTATTTTCCTCAATCAAGATGGAAAGAGGCTAGAATCATTGCCTTCCAAGAATTAGACCAGTGGCTTTCTTCCCACAATAATGATAACCACCCCGCTGTTTTAGTAGGAGATTTCAATATGTCCTTTGAAATGGTTCGCAAATATATTACCAAACATTTTCCTGGTTGGTCTGTTGCCGAACTTCGTAACAAACAATCTACTTGGAATAAAGGTAACAAGTCTTCTTGTATTGACCACATTATTTTCAATAATGCAATGAAGACTCATATAAATTTAACTTCAACTTGCTCCTATTTTCATGACATCTCCGATCATAAACCTATCATTCTTTCTTGTAAGAAAGACCCCTCTGATGTTTTTCAAAAACCTCCAAAAGTCTTCAAATGGTCTAAACATATTTGTAATACCAAAAGCTCTTCTATTCTATCACATAGCTATTTTTTTGTTTTTGATTAAGAGTTATCATCGAAAGAAAATTATTTGTATGCTGATGAAATGGTTCAAAAATTTATAGATACTTCAAATAATATAAGTAAAGATATTCATACTTTAGTCCCTACTACCCAATTAAGTCCTGGTTTTCACTTCCCAAACTACATTAGAAAACTTTCTCATGAAGAATATATTGTGTATATGAATATTAAACCATTATTCAATTGAGAAAATATTGACCAATATCTTGAACAATTCAGGAATAGCTTCAAGAATAGCTTCAGGAATAGCTTCAAGAATTGGAGAAGGGCCAGGTGGAATAGTAGGATTTTGTTGAGGCATTGAATTATTTCCTCCAATGTTTAAGTTATTCATTTTAGCAGCTATTTGATCCATTTGTCTATTTAAATTTCTTTCAGCAGCAGTAGCCATAAATTCCTTCATCTTGACTTTTACTTTTTTTTTTA
>Ga0138321_10000006_pt1 | contig 16322 bp, 1 predicted proteins | sample Cowrumcornstover_2_FD_99373 | JGI IMG/M metagenome (GOLD analysis project Ga0138321, IMG submission 99373) | Metatranscriptome of Cow rumen microbial communities from the University of Illinois at Urbana-Champaign, USA - Cow X-1 corn stover... | ecosystem: Host-associated > Mammals > Digestive...
CCCAATCCCCACTCAAATTTAAAGTTATTTAATGTTAAATATTTTTAATAATAAATTTACCATAATTAATCTGAATCTGAATTTTTCCTTTTACAAATCTTTATATTCTTTTTTTTTCTCTAATTATCATCGTCTGAGTCTCCTGAGTAGTCTGAATCGCTTGATTTCTTTTTCTTTTTTTTCTTTTTCTTTTTCTTATTATCATCGTCTGAGTCTCCTGAGTAGTCTGAATCGCTTGATTTCCTTTTCTTTTTTTTCTTTTTCTTATCATCATCATCTGAGCTATCATCTATGTCTTCATCTGGTTCTTCTCCATTTTGATTTGCTTGCTCCATTGCGATTTGCCTTTCTCTTTCTTTTTGGATTTTGATTTCTTCTTCTCTTTTTTTTATACGTTTAACTACTTCATCTTCAAATCCTTCATCTTTATCGCCTATTAAATAATTATAAAAGAATAATATTTCCCTTATTTTAATGTTTAATCCTTTTATTTTTGCTAAATCTTCTTCAAATCTTGAATAATTATTATATAAATCAGATTCCCATAAATCTTTATTTTTCAAATAATCAATAATATTTTTTTTATTTGCTTTAATTTTGATATCCTTATCTTTTTCTTTTTCTCTATACAATACTAAAGTTATAAATATTCTTATTGCATTAGATAAATATACTTTTTTAATAACCATATCTTTATCTTCTAATTTATAAACCGATTTTTTATCTTCAGGTTTTATTTGATATTTTATTATATCCTTTTTAACATACTTAAATATCAAATCTAAAAAGTATTTGAATATATTAGTTATTTTACCAATATTTAAATTAAGATTTGGCTTTTGTTCGTTTTTATCCTTTTCCTCTGAATTATCTTTATTTTTATCTAAGAATATATACTTGAAATCATTTGATATGTTTTTTAGATTTTTGACTATTTCTATATCACAAATTTTGGTATTAGCATTAATTTTATCATTTTGATTTTTGCTCTCTTTATTTAAATATTCTATTAAAGTAATAAAATTATTTATTATAATTTTATATTTATCATTATTACCATCATTGTCCTTAATAAATCTATAAATAACTTCTTTGTCGTCGATATTAATAGGTATATTTTCATATTCAAAATTAGTAATTAAATCAGTTATTTCATAACTAAATACTTCATTATTAAAGTTAAATACTGTTAAATTATCATTGACCAATTTTTTATTTTTTAATAATGAATTAGTAATTTCTGATTCTACTTGTTTGAATCTTATTACATATTCATTATAATTTTCATGCTTTTGGGTATCTATATATTTTCTATAAGACGAATTAAATATTACATTAGTAAAGCTAAATTTTTTAGTCATAGAAAATATTTCATTTTCTTTTATTTGCTGGATATTTATTTTATTTTTACAATTAGCATTAAATTCACCTGAATTAATTTTTATATCTAATAAACATTCTAATTCTTTATTTTGTCTATATATAAATTCTTTATAAATTTTTTTATATGATTTTCCATATTTATTATCATCTATTAAAAGGAAATCTATAATAAAATTTTTTTCTTTATTTAATTTAAGTTTATTTCCTTCATCATCTTGAATTTCGAAATCATTATATAATTCAATAAATTCTTTAATTAACTTAACATTTTTTTCTTCCTTATAAATATCACTTTCTTTAATTGTTTGTCTTTCAGCTAAATTCCTCGAAATTTGATTTGAGTATTTATCATTAAATAATTTTAAACCTTTATTAAAGAGATTCAAATTATCTAAAGAATATTTATCTTCTATATCATCTTCTTCTTCATATATCTCTTGCATTTTATATTTTAAATATCTTGTTAATAATGGATATTTATCTTCATCTCGGCCTTTTAATATATTATTGATATAATTTTCATCCAGATAATCAGTATAATAAAAATATTTATAAAATCGAAAATCTTTATTTTTTTCATACTTACTTTTATCATATATTTCCTTTATTAAAGCAATCGCTGATTTTTCATCTTTTATACTATCTCTTTCTAATTTTTTAAAATTATCAATTTCTTCTATGGCTTTTACACATTTTTCTTGGATTAATTTTTCCAATTCATCTTCGAATTTAATGAGATCTTCAAAATTATCAATACATTCTTGATAATGCAATTTTTCGAATAAATCTTTAAAAATAGAATTCATAAATATTTCTAAATTTTTAATACCTTTATTTTCTAATTCAACTTTTAATTTAGTAAAGCACTCTTTTATCATAGTAATCCAACTCATTCCATCCGGCAAATAATTATCAAATTTTTCTGATTGAGTGTATAATTTAGCGAAAAATAATTGGCAATATAAAATATAATTTAATAGTCTATAAGATATCTGACTTAAATTTCTAGTAATTTTATTGTCCTTTTTAAAATTATTTATATCTATTTTATTCAATCCTTTTTCTTTTCTATATAATGGCCTTATATATCGCTCTTTAAATTCTTCTACAGTCATATATTTCAATCTTTCGAATTTACTAAAATAATCTTTCATTCTCTTTAAATCTTTTATTTGTTCATTATCCTTAAAAATTCTATAATAGTTTGTATTATTTTCTGTTGTTTCATATTTTTTAATAAGCATCTCTTTATTTGGATCATTTTCATCTTTTTCTTTTATATAAAATTCTTTTGCTCCAATTTCATTTTTACATTTAGGGCATTTCATATTAGTTTCTTTAATACCTGGAAATCCAGAAGGGACACAATGGTAAAATCCTTTATCGCATAAGCAAACAAAGCATCCTTCATCTGGGTTTTCTTTAAAGTGATTTATTATTTTATTATATAATTCATAATATGGCGCATCTTTATTATTATCATTTCCTGGATAAAATTTTTGGTCAAAATCACTTAAATTACTTCTGTTATATAAATAGGAATAAATATAATTACCTTCTTTTAAATTTACTTCATTTAAACAATATCGATACCCATATAATAATTGTTCAATATCCTCTGAATTAATTTTATACTCTTTTTTAATATCTATATACGAATCTTTTTCAAAAATGAATTTTAATAATGAAATTAATTTATTTTCTCCCTCATCCTTCATAAATAATGGTTCGCAAACATTTTTATAAAAATTTGTATAAGAAATATCATTTTCGAAATTTTCATTATTTAATTTTGATAAAATTAGTTTATTAGCTGACAAAAAAAATTCATCGAATTCTTTTTTTTTTAAACAAATATCATCCTTTGATATTTTTTCTTCAAATTTTTTTTCTCCATATTCACTTAATTTTTTAAATATTTTTGATTTACTATTGGCATAATTAAAATGTTCTAACTTTTCTATTTCTTCTTTATTAATAAATTCATTAAAACCTTTATAATTTTCTAATTTATATTTATGTATAATCTCACTATTTAAAAAGACATTAATTTGTCTATTATTTTTATTATAAATTATTTTATATATATAAAGTTTCACCAAATTCATTTTATCACTTTCATTTATTATCTTTATGATATTTTCAGGATTAAATTTTTTTTTTTTATGCATATTAATAAAAGTATAACAAAATGATTTTATATAACCTATACAAAATAGTTCCGTTATATATGAATTTCCTTCGTTTTTCTTTTGTTGCAAAAAATCATTACATTCTTTAAAAACCATTAAATGCCCTTCTTCTTCTTTTTCTTCTACAAAATCTTTTACTTTTTTTTTTTTTTTTTTTTTTTTTTTTTTTTTTTTTTTTTATTTTTTTTTTTTTTTTTTTTTTTTTTTTTTAAAAAATTTTTTTTTTTTTTTTTTTTTTTTTTTTTTTTTTTTTCTTTTTTTTTCAAAAAGTTTTTTAAATATATTAATGAGTTTCTTTCAAAGAGATATATCATTGCTTCTGATAATGCTAAATAATAATCTCTACTTTCATCAGACAATTTTAAATTTAGAAGTTTTATAATATTATCCTTACTATTGCGTAAAGTATCTTTTAACTTTTCAAAATTTTCGGTATCTGTATATGATTCTAATAATATTTGAAATATATCATTAGATATTTTGATTATTTCTTTTTCTTTAATTATTTCTTCGAGTATTGCAGAACAATAAACTTTGTCGTTTATTTTTTCTATTTCTTTTTTATATATATATTTCACTGTATCATAATATTTATCTTTTGAGAATTCATTTTTTATTTTTGGTAATAAATCATTCATTTCAATGAAATTTTTGATTAATTTAGTATTTTTGTCAGGTTGATTCTTTTGTATAATTATTGCATTTTCAATCAATTTAGTTCTAATTTCTTCAATAATGATTTTTCTTGTATTAGGATTATAGCTCATTATTTTAATTAGTTCATCAATAATATATATTTCGTTTAAATATGTATTTAACTCATTATCTATATTTTTTAAAATTTTATAAATTTCTTCTAATATTCCACAATAACTTCCAATGGATTCAATTTTATCCATATTATTAGATGTTACACTTAAGCATAGTCCTGCCAAAAATAAATAAAAACATTCGTTAACTTCTCTCATATGCTCTGCTCTTTCTTTATTTGCAATATATTTAATAGGGTTTGTAGAATCATTAATTGAATCAGATATCATTATATAAAAATTTAAACCTTCATTATCATTAATTATTTCTTTACCAAATTCAAAAGCTCTTAAAATTCCTTCAATATAATTAGTATTTGATTCAATCCACATTATTTTTAATATTACTATATTAAGTGGATTCTCTATATTAAATTTTATTATATTTCTATCATCAGAAAACCTAAAATCTAATAATAAAGTAATTATTTGATAAAATGCCTTGGAATAAATTCCTAAATATTTTTCTAAATAAAATGAAATATAATCCTTTAATATTAAATCAGGTGTAACTTTATCAATTAAATCTTTATATAATTTGTCCTTTTCTATTTCTTCCTTAACTTTTTTTAATAAATCCTCTTCTTTTTCATGAAAATCTTCAATTTCTTTAGGAATATTTGGGTCTTCGCTAAAATCAATTTCTCTTAAATTTTTTTCGTTTTCTAAAAATTCAGGACTAATATTCATTGTTAAATAATCAGATAATTTTTTATAAAAGTTATAAAATCCTGGTATTCTATAATTAGGTAAAAATTTCGGCTCATATTTTTTATCATTATCTACTTTTATTTCTTTTAAAAATTTGGTTTCTAATTCTTTAATTATTTTATTATTATTAGGTATAGAACTTTTATCTTTGATATCTAATCTGCAAGTTCTATCATTATTTATTTCCAATAAAGTTGAAAAGAAATTATTATCCTCAAGATCATTAAATATAATATTTAAATATTTTGCAAATACATTTTCTTTAATATAATCTAGTATACAAGATATTATATCAATTTTATCTTTATTCACATAATTTTCTCTAAACATTTTATTAATTAAACTAGGGCAATCATCTTCAGCATCTTTATCAGTTTCTATTAATTCTTTGGCTTTTTCTATTATTTTATTTTTAAAATCTGGATCAATGTACATCAAATAATTTATTATTTCATCATTATATTTTTCTTCGTTTGCATAGCCTACTTTATTATTTCCGCCATATTTTTTAGTAAGGAAAGTTGATAAATCTGACATTCTACTATTTTGATTTAATTCAATTTTAGACTTTTCTGATAATTTATCATATACAAAATTTGTTAATGTTTCTATAAATTCTTTATCTAAATTCTTAAAAACATTTGCCGAAAACATAATATCCTTAACATTTCTGCTTAATAAATCTTTTAAAGTTATTTCTGGGCCAGATAAATTATCTATAAATAATTGATTAATATGTTCATAAATATTAGGAATTGAATAAATTTTTTCAATTTTCTTACTATCTGAATTCATATTTCTATGAAGATATATTATTAATATATAATGATAATCATCATTTTTGCAATAATTATTAATATAATCAGAAGTAAATTGTATTTTATTCGAATTATAATCTTCAAATTTAATTAATATATAGCGATTTTTATTATCATACTTATTTTTATTTCTAATATCATCTATATGATTTTTTAATTTTTCTTCTGTATTTATCGCTGATATCATGAATTCATCATGATTATATCCTTCTATAGTATTAACAATATTACTAAATGTATATATTATTGAAATTTTATAATTAGTTAAATCTCTGTCATTAGTATATAAAGCTTTCATATACTGCTTAAAATTATAATATCTTTTTTTCTCATAGTATTTCCTTTTTATTGGATTACTTTCTGGTAATATTACTGCTATATCTTCTGGTAAAAGATTACTTATTTTATTAAATATCCTATCTTTTATATTATTTTCATTAATGTTTTCTCTTTTTGTTTCTAAAAATAGATAATAAATTAATCCACCTATATCTTGTTTATTGCAATTGATTAATAAATATTTCAAATCATAATTAAATATCTTTGTCTCGGCTTTAATTTCTTCTTTTAATCTAATTTCTTCCTGAATTATTTTTATAAAATCTTTTTGTCTTTTATCTAATAAATCATTAAAGCTAATTTTCATTTTTTCTAATCTATTTAAAAATGCCATATCAGTTTTATTCACAAATTTTTTATCAACCAAAACAATTATCTTAAAATTATCATTAACTGGAGTTAATTGTTCACTAAAGTTCTCTAAGCATATCCTTACATACTTTTGATCATCTATAATTTTATAATTCATATTATATAAATCATATAAATATGGTTGAATTGGGCCTAAATTTTGTAATATAATTAATTTATTTTCTTGAGAAGCACAATTTTGTATTTCACTAACTTTTTGAGCTTTATAATCACTATTATTATCATCTGAAAAAGGGCTTCCAATAATTGTATCTATTTTATCTTTTCTTTCTGGATTTTGTGCTCTAATAATTTGGTTAATTAATGGTGCTATATTAGACCTTATTTCTAGAAGTAAATAACGACTATTATTATCATTTATATTATCATTTATGCATTTATTTAGATCATAACTTACCAAATCATCATTCCCTATTTGATAAATTTTTCCAGTAAAATTTTCATTATCTTTTTGTTTTTCTTCTTGACAAGCTTCATTGTATATTTTTTTAAATAAAAATACTGAAGTTATTTTGAAACTATTATCTTTCTCTTCTTCATCTTTTTTATAATCATCATCTTCTTCTTCTTCTTTTTCTATTTTATTTTTCTTTTCTATTTCAATTAATTTTTCTTTTAATGTTTCCTCCTTAAGTTTTTCCATTTTTTCTTTTATATCATCAGGAATCAAATCAAAATTTATATCTATATTATAGCTTATACCTCCAAAATTTCTTTCAATTAAAGCATTAATAATGGGTACAATTTGTTTTTCATCAGAAATATTATTTAATCTTGAGCCTTCTATTGCTACACCTTTTATTATATTATAAAAGTCTCTATTTCCATGAAATTCAGATTTTATTTTTTTATCTCTTTTGAATAATTTTATAAATTCTTGCTCTGTTTCAATTTCCTTAAAGTCTTTTCCTTTTAACTCTTTTCCTTTGGCATATACTTTTAATACATTCAATTTTTTAATAAATGTTAATTTTGATTTATATTCGCTATAAGCTCTAGAAAGAATATTAAAGATTATATTATCTTTATAAATATCATCGGAAAAATCATCGGAAATACTTTCTATTATACTTTTTGCTGTACGTTTTAATTGGTCTAATTTATCTTCTAAATTTGGTACAGATAAATTTAATGCTCTGTTAACTTTAGCAGCATCTAAAGAATAATTACTAATACCAATAAAACAAGTTCCTTCTTTCTTACCTCCATATTCAAGTTTACTGTGCAAAACTTTAAGTGGATTTTTAGGAGATTTTTCTGCTAACCCTAATTCATCGAAGAGGATCATATATATAGGCACTTTATCACCAGCTTTTTTATTATTTTTATAAATATTGTATGAATCTTCAGTTTTCTTAAATAATTCTTCAACATCTTCAGGAGTTGTAGACTCAGAACCTTGGAAATAAGTCTGATTTATTTGTGGATAATTTAAAAAGAAACTCTTTTGACCATCTTTTGGCTTAGAATATATACCTCTCATTGAATTATAAATTAATTGAGCACTTAAACTTTTACCCGTTCCTGGTTTACCTACTATAATTAAAGGTATTTTTGTTACAACAGCTAAAAATAATAGGAATAAATTTTCTTTTAATAATTGATTTTTACCTATTCCTTTATCCAATTCAATTTGGTCTAATAAAAATTCTTCTTCTATTTTTAATAATTCACTAAATTTCTGGAAATTTTTACCTCTAAGATCTTGTGACAATTTTTGATATTTTATTTTTGAAAATAAACTATTATCTTTTATTTCATCTTCTGTTTTATTTTCTCCATAAATATTTGTTATTTCTAATAATATTTCTTGCATTTTAGCGTCAAATTTACCCCTGCTTTCTTCATTAGTTAGTCTTATAAAATAGCATAAATAAAGAGAACATATAATACTTTTTATTTTAAATAGTTTTTTGGTTTCGTCGTCTATTTCAAAATTACTTTTTGGTTCATCATCTTTTGAATGTTTTTTTATTTTATTCTCATAAATAAATTTTTCTTTTTTGGAGAAATAATCAAGGAAAAATTCAACACATGTTTTAAATCTTGCTATTTCTCTTAATGATACTATAGAAGGATCATTACCAAAAGATTCCCTCAAAAATATATGGCATTTTGAAATTACTTCTGTTGTGAGATCTCGTAAATTTTCTTCTTCTTTAGTAAATAATTTTTGTATAATACTTCTTATATATTTTTTTTCATCATCATCTCTTAAAGATCCAAAACTAAATACATAATATAATAATGATTGAGGTAATTGTTCTACTTTATATACTAATTGATCGTCTTCATCATCTTCTCTTGTTAAACCACATCTTTCTATTAATTCTTTTCTTTTTCTATATGGATTGCAAGCCCCTATCAATCTTATATTTTTTTCTAATTTTTCTCCGTTAAATGTTCTATTTATAAAAATTTCTGTTAAAAGTGATAATGTTAAACAAGTATTTATTTCATCGAAAAAGACCCATAATTCTTTATTTTTATATTTTTCACTTTTTGCTTCTGTATTCATATTTCTCATGAAAGTAGTTATTTCTTCATCACTTATTCCTGGATGTATATTAATTATTTTTACTAATTCTTCCCCATTATTTAAAATCTGAGATAATTTTTTTATTAAAGAAGTTTTACCGCAGCCCGTTTCTCCCATTATAATAACTGGGACATTTGCTCTTATGCGATAAACTAATAATATCATTTTTTTATAATTATCTTCTGTTATTACATAATTATCAGTACTTCCTTCTTCTAATATTGATATTAATGATTTCTTATCATCTATAACTTTTTCTAAATCATTCGGAAGATGTAATATTGTTTTTAATCTCTTTAAATATTTATAAGAAGGATTTATCACTTGATTAGCCGCAAGTATTACAAATCTATTAAAGTTTTCTGAAACGGCTTTTTCATTCTTTCTTTCAAAATCATAAATTTCGATAAATTGCCCAAGATTTTTATTATTTAATTTATAGTCATCATATATTTCACTTATTTTTTCAAAAGATTGTTTTGGTTCATCACTGATTTTAAACCCTATTATATTAATATTTTTTTCAGCGCATTCTAAAATTAATTTAGTTAATTTAGGTCCCTCCTCAGAATATTCATCTCCTTTTGAAAATTCTTCCCCGTGTGCCCCAGCATCAGCAATATGTATTATTAATTTAATTCCATTTCTCCATTTCATATTATTTAATGCTATTTCATATCCTCCTACCCAATCTTCTGGTATGTCTCCTCCTCCGTATGCTTCAATTTTTGATATTTTATTTTCTAAATCTTTCATATCTGTTGTAAATTGAAAATATTCATCTTTATCACCTGAAGAATCGATTTTATCCCTATAAAATATTGAGCCAAATCTAAAATTATAATCCTTATATTTTTTTGTTAATGAGTCAAAAATATTAATAACATTATCTTTAGCCGCTTTTATTTCAGCTCCCATTGAACCTGTTGCATCTATTAGGTAAACTACATCAACATCTTTATTTAACATTTTAATTTTTTTTGTATTTTTGGTTTCTTCTTCACTTATATCAGGAAGCTTTTCAAATTTGAATTTCCTTTTTTCTTTATCTACAAATATTAGCGGTATATCAAATTTTTCTTTACTTAAATCGCTTTCATATGCATCTAAACATAATTCAAATATATCATTTATATATTTTTTTTGCATTATTAATTTAGCGAATCCACCATTTGTAAAATATTTTGTACTTTTTGCAAAATTCATTATACATTCATCGGTTATATCCTCGTCCATAGAATTTGTAAACTTTAATTTTGATGTAAACATATTAAATTGACTTATAAAAAGTTTTATAAAAGTTTCCACTTGATGATAAGAATATTCTTTAATATTTATATTATTGAAATTATCTTTTATAAATTTTTCTATTTGTTTATCATTTTCAAATCCTTTCAATTTCTTAAATTCTTTCTTTGTATTTTCATCCAATTCTAATGAAAGCATTGGAACATTAGTTATATTTGTTTCTATATTTTTTTCATTTGGATTTGGTTCTCCAAGGACTATATTATCTATATTAAAAGTATTTAAGATACCAAATTTATTTAAATAATTTTCAAAGCTATTTGGAATCTCAATATAAATTTTTATATTATTTGGTATATAAATAATATTTTCATTATTAGCATAAAATTTAGTTATCAAAAATGAGAATAAAAATTCATTCACCAAAGAAGTCTCTTTTGTTTCTATTAAATCTAAATGTATTGCTATATTATTAAATTCTGAATAATCTTCGTCATTATTATCTTTTTTTTTTATATTTTTATCATTTTGGACTTTTTCATTTTTTTTAATTTTTTCAAATAATTTTGATAATTTTTTATATATTGAATCTTTTGTTAATTTGCCACCTAAAGGAAAATGGTAATATATCTTTTTTTCTTCTGATATCATTTTCTTAATTCTAAATGATTTACCTAAACCACAAACATCCGAAGAAATGACTTTTATATTATTTGCTATATCAAAATTAGAAGGTATAATTATTTTGTTTTTTGATTCATCGGTATTATCTTCAACACTATTATTCTCAATTTTTGAGAGATTTATATTTTCTAAACTCTTTTCCGCTTCTTTGTCGGTTGGTGTGTCTTTATCTCCGCTCGGTGTAAAGATACTTCGTCGGGGGTCTCCCTGTTTTTCTTCTTCAGTGTTTTTTTGATTTTTTCTAGTATATTTTTCTAATTCGTTTTTAAAAGCATTTTCATTATCTAATTTTTGATAAACAAAAACAATATAACTGTCAAGATAATCTCTTGATTTTGATTTATCTAATCCTTTTTTTTTTTCATTTTGCTTTTTGTATTTTTCCAGTTTAATTGATAATAATCTATCAATATAACTATACATTTTATTGTGTTGGAAATTAGTAAATGATTCTAAAATTTCTATAGCGAATAAAGTATTAGATTCACACAATATTGCCCGATATAAAAATGATTGAATTTCTTCAATAGAGGTTTCATTACTACAAATCAATAGATTTTGTGCTATAGGCAATTTATCTAATTTTTTCAAAAATAAACCTAAAATATATTCTTCCATTGAAATTTTTTCGCATTTTTCAATGTAAATACCTTTAAATTTATTATTATATTCTTCTTTTATTTTCATACTATCATAATGCTTTTGAAAATTTGAATCATTTTTTTTAAATAAAGAAATAAGATATTTTGAAATTTGCTCAAATGTTTTTTTTGTATAATCCTTATATTGATCTTCAAAATCTTCTCCTAATGATTCATTATATAAATCACCATCTTGAATTTTATCTTTATTACTTGTCTTATTTAAAATATATCTTATCATTTCTGATATTCCATAACTTCCACCTTGATGTTGTTTGACTTTTCTGAATGATTTTCCATATAATATTCTTAAGTATTTTTCGTTTTCATAAATTTCATTAAGTTGTTCTTCGTAATCATTTTTTACTTTGAATAAATAATCTTTTATCTTATCTAATTCCTTTTCTTTCCCATTTAATTCATATGATATTTTAGGATATTGTATAGAAACCTTTATTAATATAGGTATATTGAATCCTTTTTTTCTTAAAATATTTATTTTATCATATATTATTTCTAAATTAGATATGATATCTTTAAAAAATAGTAATTTATCGCATTTTTCTTCGAAAATATCTTTCTCTGTTTTTTCTTCTTCATCATCCTTTGATTTACTAATTTGATTTTTTTCATTATTTTTGTTGTCATATTTTTTTATATTTTTTTTGGGTTGAATATTTATTTTATTTTTATATTTAACCAATTCTTCAATACTTTTTATTTTAATGAATTTTTTATTTTTGGTATAACCGAAATCTTCATTATCCAAATTAAATAATAGACTTCCATCTTGAATAATATCATATACTTTTTTAAAAGGATCTTCTTCATTCTTATTCTCTAATTCAATAATAGAGCCAAATTTTTTTGAAAAACTTTCAATTGTTTCTATTTCTTCTTTAGTTAATAATTGCATGGAATTTATTATTGCATGAGCATCTAAATCTATAAAAGAATTAAAAATCTGTAGACTCTTAATAGTATCATTAATATCTTTAATCGATATACTTCTATTAGTTGGATCTAATTTATATATTAATTTTTTGCTTAATTCTGTGAAATTTTGGTCATTTGATTTTTTATTTGTTTTTATATTTCTCATTAAAAAATCTAAAGCTTCTTTTTTTTCATAAAAAGAAATAAATACTTTATAATATGGACTATTAGTTTCATAATCATAAATATTAGTTTTCTTTAATTCATTTAAAGTATTTTTAAGAATTTTCAAATCCATTCGTGATAAATCTATATTCTTAGGCAAAATTAATTTTTTATTTAAAAAATTATCAAAAAAATATTTTATACTTTTTACAATTATTTCATATTTTTTACTATTAATTATCATTATTAAATCATTAATTACTAATTTATTTTCTATGTTAAAATATTCCTTCATTTGTTCTATGAATTTTTTAGATTTAGTTTCATTATTTTTTCTACCTAATTCTTCTTTTATATCTGCAAATGTATTCTTAAATTCTTTTTCATTAAATATTACTTCAATATTTTCTTTATTTTTATTAAATAATTCAACTAAAGTTTTTAATTTTTCTCTTGCTTTTTCAAAAATTTCAGCTTGGTCTTTTCCTGTAGCATTTTCAAATATTTTTTTAAAAAGCAAAAAATCTTTGACTTTTTTTATTTCCTCACATAAAGTATTATGCTTTTCTAACTCTTCTATCGTCTTCCTAGTGTCTTCGGCTTTAAAATTTTGTATTGGACTATTTTCGATCTCATTTAAGATATTCGATATTTTTTTTATATCCCTGTAGTACAAAATTCGGTGAAATATATTTAATGAATCTTTTATAAACTTTAATTTTTCTACTTTCTCATTTATATCATCAATATTTCTTTTATAATCAGCATATTTTGTTGTTGAATTATAATTTGTCATTATTAAACTTATTAAATCTAATTTGTCTTTTACATATGGGTCTTCATTTTCATTATTTTTTTGGTTATTTTCTTTATTAATTTCATTATCCTTTTTATTGTCTGTTTGAGTTTTAGTTTTACCTACATTTTGTTGATTTTCATTTTTTTTTTTTATATTAAGAAATTTTTCTAAATCTTTTTTTACAATTATACCATTATCTAAATCTTTAATTATTCTATCTAATATAGTTACTAAGCTTTCAGCCGATTTATTTCCTTGTTGTGATTGTTCCAATATATTTAATTTTTTACTTTCTTTTTCTTTATTCTTATCTATATCTTTTTGAATTTCTTTTTTTTCATCATCTTTTTGAGATTCTTTGATTAATTCTGTGTTTAAAAGACATAAAGTTTGAATTTTTTCATTTTCTTGATTTGAAAAGAATTCCTCTTTTGTGAATTGACACTTTTCAAGTAATTTTTCATATATAAAGAATTTTCTGTCATTATTATTTAATTTTTTTACTAATTTTATAATTTCATTTCTCCCTTCTTTTGTATCCATTTTATCCAAGTAAATTTCATATATTTTATTTTTCTGCTCTTTATATTTTTCTTCATTATATGATGTTATTAATTCTATATAAATTAAAGATTTAATTTTATCATCTAAAGCGTTTATTTCTTTTTCTAAAAATCTATTGTCATTGTAAAACAAAAAAACTTTGCTTACAAATCCAGCTATTATTTTTATTGCCTTGCCTAATTCCTTATCATCGTTTATTATTTTAATATCATTCTTGACTATTAATTTATATTTTTCTTCTAGTATTCTAAAATAATCTTTTTGTTTGTCTTCTTTTATATTATTTACATTTATTAATTTAATTATATTTCCGAATGTTTGAATATCCTCTATTTTACTAGTTATTTTATTAATATAATCAGTAATATTTTGTTCAAACATCTCTTCAAAATTCAAGTCTCTAAATGTTTGGTTAAATGCTTCCGTAGTTTTTTTAAAGTTAACAATATCAAAAATATATACTTCCCTATTATTTTTAAATTTTTCTTTGTCACCTTTATCCTTCACACTAAAATAAGGATTATATTTTTCAATGGTACCAAGTATTTCTGCATTTGAGAGTTTATTTTTATTATTTTTGAAAAATTCTTTTATAAGATTATTCAGCATAAAAGCAAATTCATCTCTTTCTAAATATCGATTTATGTCGTTTTTAATACTATAACCAATTTTTTCTTTTTTTTCATTTTTAAATAATTTATTAACTAGATTATTATATTCCTTATATACTTCTCTTAGCATAAAGATATTATTTATATTCTCCCAATCTGGAATATTATATTCTTTTATATAATTAATCCAAAAAGTACTTTTTAAATATAAAGCTAAAATGTTTTCCTTTTCTGAAAATGAAATAATATCTTTGATTAGTTTTATTATGTTACCACATTCGTTTTCTATTTTACTAGCATTTTCTAATCCTTTCTCATCATCTTGATCAGAAACTTCTGATTCTCCAACTGAATTCTCGTTATTGTTACTTCCTTCTTTGCCAAATTTTTTTTTGTTTTCAACTTTATATTTAACAAGTTTTAAACTGGATTTCATTTTAAGTGGGTCTTCCTTTAAATTTTCATATTTTTGGAAAATCTGCTCCTTATTTGAATTTATGGCAAATAAATATGATTCGATATTCTCGATATAGTTCAATATTCGCTTAAATATTTCTACTTCTTTGTCTTTATTGAGGGCATATTTAATGAATCTATTAAAAAACTCTTTACTTTGCCTTAAAGGATTCATAAAGTGAGAAGAATATTGGATTAATATCTCGAACAAGGTATTTGAATTTCCTTCTGAAAATTCTTCTAACATTTTAGGAAAATTGGCTTTGTCATAATAATGTAGATAACAAAATAAAATCCCATAAAAATGAATTGGGTTATAATTATTTTCTTTTACAATATTTTTGGAATTTAAATAAATATCTTTAAAAGATTTTAATTCCTTCTTTAAATCTTTTTCTCTATCAGTATTATCTTCTTCGTTAATTTTATAAAAGATTTTTATTAATTTACTACATAAGTCTTTGTTATTTTTATAAATTTTCAAAAATAAATTTATCAAAAGACTGAATTGTTTTTTATCTTCATATAATGCAATTGTGTCTTCGAATAATTTTTCCTCTTTTATTTCTAATTCATTTATTTTTTTTAAGGCTTTTATAAATATATCTAACTTATTATATAATGGAATAATATTCTGTTTTATCGGTTCTTTTAGGATATTATCCAGATATTTATTTCCAGTCTTTAAATCAGGCTGATAAACAAAGCATTCATTTTTCAAAGAAAATGAAATATCATAGGTATGATCTCCTTCGTAAAAGGTTATTGCATATTCTGTCGCTTTATTTGGAGCTTTTTCCTTTTTTTTCTTAAATTTAAAGACTATTTCTTCTAGATATGTTTTATCTTCTCTATCTATTCTTTCTTGGAAAATAATTTGTGGTACAATTTTATTTTTTGTTTCATAATCTAAACCTGTAAAATCTATTTTTTCTTCGCTAGGTCGTAGTACAAGGAAATAAACATCTTTATCTTTGTCTTTGATTGATTCATTTTGGCTGTACTGAGTAGAGCTTGACTCTTCCATATTATTTTCGTTTGTCTTTTGTTCATTA
>Ga0138321_10000008_pt1 | contig 15089 bp, 19 predicted proteins | sample Cowrumcornstover_2_FD_99373 | JGI IMG/M metagenome (GOLD analysis project Ga0138321, IMG submission 99373) | Metatranscriptome of Cow rumen microbial communities from the University of Illinois at Urbana-Champaign, USA - Cow X-1 corn stover... | ecosystem: Host-associated > Mammals > Digestive...
GTTTTACTGCAAATGCGCTTATTATTAATGCTCCTAATTTTTTAACAGCATTTCCAAGCGAATTTGTAATGCTGGAAGCTGTGTTTTGAGCCTGATTTCCAAGCTCCGATGTTTGCTGTGCAGCATTCCGGAGATGTTGAGAAAGATTATTTGCATTTTGATTTAGAGCTTGTGATACTTGACCTGAATTTCCTTGGACAGCCTGCGAAACATTACCCGACATCTGCGTTAGCTGGTTTTGTATACCATTGGCAAGATTGCTCGCAGCATTGTTCATTGTTCCGTTTAAGCTTTGACACATCTGTGTCATGTTGTTTTGCATATTGGAGGCAATTTGTGCAGAGGTGCTTTGAAAGGTACTCATCATGGATTGTGACAAGCCGTTAACACTGTTCTGCACGCCGTTTGCCATTTGTGATATACTGTTTCCCAATCTCTGCATACTGTTTTCACAGCCTGTAAGAGCTGCGCTGAAACCTTGCGTTAACTGAGCATTGATCTGTTGAGCTGCTGCGGATATAGCTTGATTTAAGGCATTTGTATTAACACTCAAATCAAAGGAAACCGAACCGACTGTAGTTGTATTACCCGCCATTCGTCACACCTCCCGACAAAGCTATAAAGCCATTTTTTATACTGTTCAAAACACTGTCCATCGTTTTTTCGGAAACTTTCAGCGCTTTTTTATTTCTCCATTCATTACGGATTTTACGCTGATGTACAGTAAAATTTTTAAGAATTTTAGGATCGTTTTCCGCTCTTATTTGAACAATTCTTCCCAAAGGGGATTCGGGACTGAGTCCTGATAACAATGCGCAGAACTCGTCCCATTTCATCTTTTTAAAATCTTCCGAATAAATTCTAATCCCATACTCCGATAAAAAAGAGGATATAATTAAATCAAAGTCCTCTATTATGTCGTAGCATGGGTCTGAACTTCCCCCTCGTCACCGCTGTCCATAACAAGTGACATTGCTGTTTCAAAGAGAATACGAAAATTCTTGATATTCAGCTTCATTGCTCTGATTTTATCATAATCTTCCTGCGAAAAGATTGTACTGCAAATACGCTCAATAGTTTCTGCATTCATCTCACCGTTTAACAGCGGAACTACTTCAAGCATTTTTACGGCTTCATCGTTTACGGTAAGAGTAATATCGCCTATTCTGATTTGCGGCTTTTCCAATGATAATTTCTCTGTAATATCTACTATCTTTGACATTTCAAATATCTCCTTTACGTTGGCTGTGTTACAGTTGGCTGTGTTACAGTTGGCTGTGTTACAGTTGGCTGTGTTACAGTTGGCTTCTTGTTGCTCATTACCTCAAATTCAAGAGGTGCAACTGCGGTTGAATCACCTGATCCGAGCGCAGTTACATTTATTGCCGAATTTGGAAGTTTGATTGATGTACCATCGGGAAAATCCCATTCAAAGTCCGCCATTGCTTCTCTGCCGTTTTTAAACGCAATATCGGCTACAAAGTCATTGCCGGTATCTCCGACTTTTCTTTTTGCGGTAACTGTAATTGTTACTGATTTTGCCGTTGGCAGCCTGCTAACCCAGCCGTCGTCTTCAAATGCATACCACTCTTCAATACCGTTGCTGAATGCTACCGAAAAAGTAGTGCATTCTGCAATTGTATTCAATGTTTCTGCGCCTGTTTCACCGATTTTGAATTGATTTTCATAACAGGGATATACTCCCGCAAACGGTGTTTGGTCTGGCATAATTAATCCGTCCTTTCGTAATAAACATCAAACTCTATTACACGTTCAAAAACTCCGTTGTCATCCGTTCCAACATCTACAGGTTCGGATTGCAGCAATAAGACAAAATAAACGTGTGTATTATTTAGCTCTAATGATGTAACCGCCCTGAGCTGCCGATACAGCTCATAGGCGGTTCTTTCTGTTTCATTTGCGTTTTTATTCCAATGGATAAGTATAGATATCGGCTTTATCTCATAACATGACGGCTGCCCGATTGCCATTATTGGCGGCGCTGGATTTTTTCTTTGATAAACTCCGATTGACCTGTCTTTTTTGCCATCTAATTTGCCGATATAGTAACAATCTGCCGTGATTAGCGTTTTAAGCCAATCTCTGATATCTGACAAGTAAATCATTTTATGCACCTCGCAGCTGCCTTTTATACAGCCTTTTGAATGTTTCCGGGCAGAAGTCTTTATGTTCTCCGTCAATCCAAGGTTTTAGCCACAAGCCTCCTGCATTGCTGTTGCCGCCATGGCTTTTGCCTGCTTTGTCAAACCACTCACCACGATGAAAGTTATACTCCGGATGAAAGTAAAGCCGCCTTGCATAAGGTGTACTTGAAACAAGCGAAACCTTTCCCATGTCTATTTGGCTTGTATAAACAAATGTACTTTCATTCTGTAAACAGCCTGTATCTCTTGGCATAACCTCAGCCTGTACGACTTCGGTATGAAGTGCCTCAGCTGTCTGTACAAGAGCTTGCTTTGCAAGATCACAAAGCTGATTTACCGCTGTTGTATTTATTGTTATTCTTGATGATACCTGCATTTATATCAAATCCAATCGTGTGTAATTAACAGTTCCATCCGGATTACGTGCTTTTTCGCCTTGGAAAATTCTCCTCTTAACCCCGTAAACCTCAACTTCACCATTTGACAGGGTAGGCAATTCAGGTGCAATATCTCCCACAAAATACGCCTGTGCAGACAGCTGTACAAGCTGTTTGTCGGCTGTTATAACGGTTTTTGCCTTGTCCTGATAATTGCACATTAGATTAAGAACAACGTCCGTGAGCGGCTCTCCGTCCTCGGAAACACCCTCTTTGAAAACAGTTACCGTTATAGGAGTTTTGCAGACAGATTTCAGCACCAAACAAGGATATTTCATATTATCGAACTCCTTTATAACACAATCCTGTTTGCATAAGCAAATTATATGTATCACGTCTGATTGCAATACCGTTTATTACTGCAATGTTCCAACTGCTTCCAAACTGCATTGATACACCGTTAATCGAGTAGCTCTGCAAAACACTGTTGATCATATCCGCATTATCATACTCAAAATTTGCCATATCAAAGCATACCTTTTTGATAATTTCCTGCTGAAACACACTGAGGTTGTCAAAGCCTGTTCCGACAATTCTGTTAAAGGTCAGGCTGTCAATATGACGACTTGCATTGTTAATATAAAGCTCTGCTTCGGCAGAGGGAATTTCTCCTCCTAAAGACGAATATTCCTCTGCCGTCAGGTAAGATATTAACATTTTAAATCACCTTAGCCCGTGTATTCTGTTGTGTCCACATCAACATATACGCTGTCAATATTGCCGTCCTTACCGTTGGGGAAAGTGAACACATCGGATAATGCGCGGTTCTGATAAAGCCAGCCGTCACCCTTTGTATGCGAACCGGGGGCAAAGTAATAAATGCTTGAGATTTTAGGAACAGCTTTTGTTGTTTCTGGTGTTGCAATCAAAACATTGATTTTACGTGAACCGGGAGTTGTTTTTTCGTAGTAAGTTGCAATATTGCTTACGTTGGGAGAAGCAACAGCCGTATAAGTATACGCTCCCTCGGAACCTGAACGAGTGTAATAAGTTTTTCCGGTAACAAGTGCTGCGTCTGTAGTTTTGGCATAAACAGCAGCAGCCGGTTCAAAACCACCGTCCTCAGGATCAAAATTAAAACGGTCATAAAAGCGTTCATCGTCAATTACTTCCATGAGCGGCACACCGTCAATGTCAGTAATTCTCGTCTGAATACCAAGACCGCCCTCTGCAATCTGCGTCATTTCGATTTTGCGGGTAAACTCGGTTGACTGCTCAAGCAAATCCATTACAAGCGACGATACGTACATAATCAGTGACCCGTTAGCTTTGTATCTGCGGAGTTTTCCCGAATTGAGGAATGTTTTAAGATTGCGGAAAACATTTGCATTGGTGTAAGCTAAAGAAGGAGTAATTGAACTGTATCCCTGCGCAGCCTGTGCGGTCTGAGCGACCTTTGAGAAAAACAAAGCGTCTATTTCGGGTGAAGCCTGAGTTTTTTCAAATGTCATCGAAACATTCTGAATGCTTGCAGTAGAGTTTGTTTCATCAACATTTGCCTTATCAATCAAAAATTCAATGTCACGGTCATGTGTCAGAGTAAACGGTACGTCTGTCTGAGTATAGCTGCCTGAGTTCCAGCCGCCGTTTCTGCTGTGCGGCTTGTATCCGGATGTAGACATCTGTGTAAAGTGGAAAGTTTTTGCATCTAAGAATTTAACATTCTGAGTGATGAACGGACTGGTCAAGGTTTCCTGAATGAGAATATCAAGAAGTTCCTTTTCCCATACTTCTGCATAGTTAAGATTTGGCATAATTCATTTCTCCTTTTTTATTAGTTAAACTTATTCCAACGCTTCTGAACAGTCGGCTTTTCGGTGCTTCGGCTGTTTGATAATCCGCTTGAAGTTCCTCCTCCGACACGAAAGCCGGTTTTAGATTGTTCCTTGCTTTGGGATTTCCATTCGGGATACTTTTTTGCAATTTCCTGCAATGCTTTTTTGATATCCAAGTTATCACGCTTTGCCAAACTTTCAGCGAGAATAACAGCATCCTCAATCACATCAGTTTTGAAGCCTGTTTTCATTGCTTCAAGCTGAGTTTTTAAGCGGAAATTTTCCTCTCGGAGCTTATTTTCTTCGGACGGTTCGGAGGATATATCCTCGGGTTCGTTTTCATTGCTTGTATTGCCGTCAGAATTGCCCTCAGGCGGCTTTTTTTGTTCATCGGGTATAGTTTTACCTTTTGGTGTTTCCTTACTGTCAGCGGCTTGTTTGGGCGGTTTATCCTCCGGTTTTGCAGCATTGTTAGGCTCTGCATTCTCTTCGGTGGTTTCGTCTTCGGGTTTCTTCTTTTCGTCTGCCATTTCGTTTACCTCACTTTCGTTAATTTTGGGTATGAAAAAAGCACCTTTTCAGGGTGCTTAATCGTCATATTTTTCGTATTCATAATCGCTTGGTTTACTTCGTTCTTCTTCAACATACTTCATATATTTTTGAAACTGTTTTCGAGTAGGTCTGCCATAAATCCTATCTAATGCAAGACCCGATGTTCTCAGCTGGTCTGCTTCAAAAAACAAGTAATCAAAAGCTTTAAGAATTACTTTGTCAGTTTCTTCTTTTGAAGCTTTTTTCCAATGTCTGCCATTTTCGTCCCATGAAACAAGAATTTCACCGTTTAGAGCGTGCTTAATCTCGTCTTTTTCGTAGTTAAAAGCACGTCCAAATGTTGTAAAGCTATATTTGCCCATTTTCTCACCTTTTTTTAATCGCTGTCGGGTTTATTATAATAACACCTTCCGTTATAGAACACCCCGCATTCACTCTGCTTGCATTCCATGTATTTATAAAACGTTCTTGTGACTGTTGCTCCTTCCGTAAGAACTTGGTCATCGTCAGGATTTTGTTTCCACTCCTGAATTTGTGTTTCACTGCGGAGATTGTAGGGGCAAAGCATAAGACGTCACCTCTTTTCGGGTATAGAAATACCGCCCCTACTGCTCAGGGCGGTAATAATTTCTTTTTCTCTTTCGCTAAGCTTCCATCGCAAGGCTTTCTCTCTTTCTGCTTTCTCTCGTTCTGCTTTCTCTCTTTCTGCTTTCTCTTGTTCTGCTTTTTCTCGCTCGGCTTTTACTCGTTCTGACACAAGCCAGCCGCAACCATACACGCTTTTTCTTTCTTTACATTTTCGCTGTGCGTCTAAAGTTGATACTCTAACGCTCTCAGTCCGTGGGATAACAAAATCAATCCCATATTTCGCAAAAGAATAAATAGCCGCTGTTGTTACAAGCTCCATTGGGTAGCTGTACTTTGGTAAGCTTTTTTTATCTTTCTGTTTGTTTATTTTGTTAGCTTCATCTACAGCTTTATATAATGTTGGTGGTGTTCTCGCTCTTATTTCGTGTGGTTCAAGATTAGTTGCAAATGATGTGTTAACTACAGCACCGTTTTCATACTCAATTGAAACACCGATTGGCATTACCGTACATATATCACCATATCGACAGAGTGTAAGAGTTGGGGCAAACAAAAAGAATTTTATATCATGATCGACATAAAATTTTATTATTTTCATCAATATTGAAAAAGGCGGATTGTCAACAACAATTTTGCTCGAATAATCAAAACGCTCATAATCTCCGCCCGGATAAAACGGACGAACAAAATCAGCTTTGTTCAAATGATATTCATTCGCTACCCAATCAGCAATAGCATTGTAAACAATTTCAGGAGTATAACAATCATCTGTTGTTTTCTTAGGCTTGAATTTTTCCACAAAGGCTTCGTAATCTTCAAATTTTTCTTTGTTTTGGCTGGTTACTGCCATTGGTTCACCTCCAAAATGGTAAAAGAATACCGCTCTCGGCTGAGGGCGGTTTACATTAAATTTCTTCAAGTTGTCTTATTGGTATATCCTCACCATTTTGATTTAACCACTCTGCGGCTTCAAAGCAGTTATTAAATTGGTGATATTTTTTCCAAACATCTAAATCTTTTCCTGATTTCATAATTTCCAATGGAGGGATAAAAGCTATGTCATTTTTTGCATTGGCGAAAAAAACCCAACTATCTTTTAATTCGGTACAACTTGTAATAATAAAACCCTCATAAACATCTTTTGCATATTCATAAGCCTGTTTTACATTAATACTCATTTTATTTCGCCCCTTTCACACAATCTTTTATCAATGAGCTAAGATGAAGATTATCTATTCTACAAAATTGTGTTTTATCAACTAAGTTCATTTGGAAATACTTTTCTGCGTTTGTTGAATTGTTTTGAGGATCTATAAATATAGTTTTTCCCGCAATCTGTTCAGCCGCAAAAATGTGACTTCCTTTATCTGTAACTATTGCAATTTCTACTCTCGCTCCATCACCGCATTGTTGCAAAAAGTCTATAATCTCTCTTTCGCCCGTACCTTCACAAGTTATCCAATTAGCACCAACAAATACTTTTTTATAATCATAAAGTCCAACATTATCATCAAGCGGATTGCTTGGTGAACAAAGTGCAACTACCGCATATCCTCTTCTTCGCATTTCATAAGCAGGAACACAGCGTTGACAATTATCAGTATATCCGTTTGGATTTGTTGCTTTTAATGCTTGCTCCATACTTTCAATATTCTGTGTTTTGGGCAAAGATGAAAAATATTCTGTTGAAACAGGCTTATATTTTTCAGGAGTAACAGCGGCTTTTAATTTAGCCTTTAATCCTGATAATTTATTTCCTATTCCTGAATAATATCTTACTGGTTCTATTATACCACTTTCCATAGGAATTGCAACAGCTTTTTCAAAATTTGATATACTTTCGCTGACTTTTTCAAGTTTATCTTCCCACTCGTTTCTTCTCGCTGAATACCGCCTTTGATTATCTTCATCAAGAGAATATTTTGACAGCCTGTCATATTTATTTGCTTGATATTCACAGTAATTTTTCTGTTGTTCGGCATCGTAAAGCTGTTCATTAATTCTTTGTTCCTGAGGTGTGATTTGATTTTCCGAGGTAGGTACGGTTGAATCGAACCTCTTTTCCTCTGCGGAATACTCGGGTCCTTTGGTGAGGTTATCCTGTGCCACCTCATCTTCTTCATTTTCTGTTTTGGGAGTTTCTTCTTTTGGTTCTTCCTCTGTATGCTCCTGCTCTGTCTGTGGCTGTTCTTTATCCTCTGTTTCGTCCTCTTCATCAAGAATATCTCCAAAATACGTTGAATGACTGTCCTGACAGTTCGGGTGATACAACCCTCTTTTTATGCATTCGGACATCAGCAAATAACCGCCTTTTTCGGCTTCCTCTGCCGTTCCTCCGCTCCACACATCATGAACAATTACTTTTCCGACAAAGGGGGAACATTTAGGACAGGCATTAACTCGTTTGTTAAGAATAACTGTATGTATACCCCACTGTTTACGCATTTCACCCTCTCCTTGGAGATAAGCTCGCTTGTTTGCCGTTCGTATTGCCATTTCTGCATAAGACTTGATATTTACACGTCTGCCGTTTTTGTACTCAATGCAGTTTATTCCTGCCGAAAGAAAATCCTTTGTTGCCATGTCAACAGCTTTTTCATAAGTTCCCGCCCCTGTGTTTGCGTACACCTGAGCATTGAAAATAATCTTTCGGTACTTATCATCTGTCATTCGCAAAACTGCATGTTCTGCTTTCTGCATATCGTTTTTAGTGGCTTTAATAAGCGTATCTAATTTACGGTTATTTGTCTTGAAAAATTCTCCTTGAATTACTCCTGTGTTTGTATGTGAAACTGGTGTCGGTGTAAGTCCTTTTTTGATCGCCTGCAATATTTTCTGCTCCTGAGCTGTTGAGGAGTCATTGTAAGTTTTTGTTAACATATTGTCAATCTTATCATTGATTGATGAAAATTTAGCTCCGAACTTTTGAGCCGCTTTTCTCTTGTATTCTTCAAGCGCCTGTATTTGCTCAGCCTGCCACTGCGTCCACTGGATCCCCTCGGTGATCTCTTCTACTTGGTGTCTTTTCAGGTTGCGTATCATTGAAGAAATAAGCTCGTCCTCAATCTTTTCAAATGCTGCTCCAATGTCATAATCAGCCATTTGTTACACCTCTGAGAATATCGGTTCGGATAAGCTTTCAACTCCCTTTTCCGACTTGATACGCTCTACTTCTGCAGCTTTCCATTCATCGTCTTTGGAACTGCCCCAAAGCTCCTCAACCTGAGTTTCAACCGACATAATGCCGTAACTTGAAGCTTTGCCTATGGTTTCAATTCTGCTGTCAAAATCAGGCGCTCCGTATTCTCCAAAAGAAACAGAAATTTCATATTCTCCCGGTTTTCCGTTTTGCATGATATCATACGTTTTAAGAACTGCCTTAATAAGTTCGGGCAATGCCTTTTCAAGAGCCGCTGTAATTGTATTTCGGGTATTTCCGGTAACGTCCTTTTTCTCTCTCTGAGCTTCTGCCGATGACATTTTTCCGACATCAATTCCAAGTGTTGCCGGAGATACAAGCCCCTGCAAACACATCAAAAGTGCATTTGTGTATGAACTAAAAAAAGCGTCATACTTGATATCAGGCTGTACAACTTCTATTTTTTGATTATCAACTCCCTCTGCCATTGGCGGAGCTATTGAAATATAATCATTCCCAAATCTGTCGGGATTTACAAATGTTCCGTTTTCGGGATTTCTGGGAATAAAGCTTTCGGGAATATACTGTTTTACTCTGCCCATTCTGAGAGCGTCCCACCACTGAGAAATTACTTCGTCAAGCGCGTCAAAACAATCTGATCTGCCGCCGCTGAAAATAGATTTTCCTCTGCCTTCAAATTTTTTTGATACGAAAAATTTTAGCGGAACAGCCATTATATAATCTCCGTCAAACTCCGATACAGGCTCAATTCCTTTAAGCTGTTCAATAGTATCTATCGGGAATTCTTTACCGTTTTCATCGTAGAGAGTACTTATAATTCTGTTCTTTTCATAGCGTTCATTAAATACAAAATGCTTATTATTAACAGTATAATGTGTTTTAAAAACAACCCCTGTAATAATTCCTCTCGATTGTTCAAATTCCACATTATTAGCACCGACAAATTCAACAATCGGATAAGGGGATACTTCGGTATCAACAGATATTTTAAATGCGCCGTCACCGCAAACAAGTGTATCCACAATAGCATTGTTGACAAGATTTTTAAAATCAATTTTTTCTTCTATAATCTCCCAAAAATCGCTGTCAACATCAATCGTATCCAAGTCGGAACTTACAAGATAAGCAAGCGTATCGGCAATAATAGCCGGCAGTCCGCTGTGGATTTTACGAATATTTTTATACTGAGGGGCGCTTTCCCAAAATGATGTTTTACTGCCATACTCCTGAACCTGTTTAAAAAATTGTGACAGCTCGTTTGAATCACCTCTGTACCAAATCTTGGCTTTTGCAACTTCGGCTTGAAAAGTGCTGACTTCCATGAGAGTAAAAGATTGATCGCTTGCCGGAACAATATTCAGCCAGTTTTGCAGCATTGTTTTCACCTTCTCCCCGATATTAATTTTTCTCAAACGAAACACTTCCAATCATAGTTTTATACGGCAGCCAAGCATACTGACAGGCATTAATGCAATGGTCGTTGCCGTCCTCGGGTGCGTATTTATCCTCTTGCCAACTGTAAATATTCATCTCGGAAATATAGTTTTTACACGTGTTCAAAACAAGAAAATCACCCGAAGCAAGCCAAGCCGCCTGCAAATGAATTCTGTCAATAATCTGTGTTTTCTTAAAAGCCTTGATAAAATTATAAATGCAGCCGGAAAGGCGCTTGTATTTATTACACTCTGTAATAGTTGCGCTGTCGGCGCTGTCAATATAAACATCTCTTGCAAAGCCCCAAATGCGGCGGTTTTTCTCCAAAAATTCAACATATATTTTCGGGATATCGGACGGTGAAAGCGGTATTTTTAAATTGGCATTGTTATATACAAGCTCATCCAAAGCAACGCATTTTCTGTCCGCTGTTATACCGACAAATATAAATGCCATTGTGTCGGGAGTGCTTTCTGAATACGAAGTGTCAAGCCCTGCCGTAAAACGCTCGAATTTAAACGTTTTAGCCTGTTCAAGAGTGATAATATTTTTATTTTCGAGATTAAATACAAGTCCAGTCGCACGTCCTCTTAAACCTAAAATTTTATTTTTATAAAGCTTAGTTCCTTTAGGCGCAGACTGCTTTTTTCGATCGATGTCCTCAGCCGTAAGCGATAGATTATCCGCAAAAGAAAAGAACCAATACCGCCAATTTGGTACAGGTTCTTCGCAAAGCTCCGACATAATTTCATTCGGAACATCATTAGCATATTTCTTGTAAGGACGTGAACGGTTAACAAATTCTTTATAAACAGGCAAGCTCGGATCATCAGGGTTAAGCGTAGCCATAAGGTAGTTATTACGAGTGGAAATCTCACGCACAAAATCAATATCCGCTGTGTTGATCTCGTCAATATACACGCAGCCAAACTGCGATCCGAGGACATTCTGCCATTTGTTTTTATTGTCATAACCAAGAACATATATAATTTTGCCCTCAAATTTAATATGAGGTAATTTGTTGTCTTTATCGCCGTTGCCGTAATATTTTGCGTTAAGGTGCAGATCGAGAATTCCGTTGTCCTGCTGAATTATATTCTTTTCTGCAGTGCCGGTTGTCTTGCTTGCGATTATATGAAGCTTTTTAGGAGAAGCAGACACCATTCGCATGAATTTTATTCCTGCGCCAACCGTTGTTTTTCCTGAAGCTGTTGTACCCTCGAGAAAATCGGCGGTAACATTTTTCGTTGAATTTATGAAATCTATGTATTTGGGTGAAAGCGGAAATCTATTCGTCAAGTCCCTCACCGCCTACTTGATCAAGAACATCAGAAAGCTTTTCCGAACGTATTTCTCCATCAACTTCAACTCTTTCTTTGAACATACCAAACCTTTTACCGAGCAATTCGGCAGCTTTGAGCTTGTCTTTTTCAGAAGGTTTTTTATGGACCTTTTCAATTTTCTGAGAACCTTTGCCGACACTCTTTAATACTATTTCTTCGCTTTCGGATGTACCGCGCATTACGGAGGTAAGATACTCCATAATTTCCTGAGTATCAGCGGTACGTTCATTTTTAAGAGTTTCAAGTTTTTCCTCAATATACGCTTTGACTTCGCTTTTTTTCGTTAATTTCTGCCCTATTGTATAAGCGGTTTTTTCGGAATATCCTGCCCTTATTGCCGCCTGCGTAGCGTTCAAGTCAATGAGGTACTCCTCACAGAAACGCTTTTGTTTTTCGTTCAATTTCGGCATTACCTCACCTCTTTTTTTTAATACATGAAGATAGTTGTTTTTTGTCTTACTTTTATTACCCGACCGATAGTTATTTTAATGCGTCAGTTTTTGACAAACTTTTTCTTAGCATTGGTTAGACTGACAAAAGTACCTTTTCAAAATGGAGTTCGGTAAAATGAACAATAAATGACTTCAAAAGTAACCTCAAAGTCCTATTTTTCTTTTGGTGTTGACTTAAAATTCAACTATTCATTGTGCATGATGACGAACGGGTTTCTGAATTTTGGCTTTTGTCGGTCATACCCTTATTGAATATCCACTATCCACAACTTAAGGGAAAATCGTGATTTTAAGAAAATCATTTTGTGGCTTTAATTCAGCATTCTTTGATGTATCGCTGTACTCAAAAAATGCTTAAGTTGTGGACAGTGATTGAATATCTGCAAAACGCTCCTCAAAGTAATCATGCAGACGCAAGCCGAAATGATAATGAAACTAACAAATTCATATTTTGCGAAAGCAGAAATCCAAATTCACACCATAATATCAATCAGATGAAAGTTTTTCAATACAATCATCACAAATAGTATCACTAAAATAATCATCGCTGCAGTTCACATAAACTATATCCGATTTCTTGGAATTTTCAAGATATTCAACGGTTTCTCTTACGATTTTCTCCGGAACATTCACACTAACAGTTTTGCCAACATCTAAAGAAAGATTATAATCTACATAACAACTGTTTAAAGCGATACTGTCTATTCTAAATCCAAAGCGCTTCTTGATTAATTCACTCATTTCATCAAACACATCATCATCTCTGCAGTCAACACCTGCGGCAAGTGTGAAATAATCAATATCTATCGCACGAGAAATTATAAACGTTTTAATACCAAATCCACAGGGAAAGTTCTCAAATAATTTCAAAAGTCCTTCCTGAGGTAATTGTAAAATTATAATGTCTGAACTTTCAACCATTTGTACATAATTATAATAATTATTAAGCAAATAAACTAATGAATCAGGAGATTCTTCCAAATCATTAAACCCAAAAGGCAGCGCCGAATAAAAACCACACAGTTTGAAGTTTCGGTCACTTGCAATAATAGTTGGCTTATATCCTCTATACTCAAAACTCTTTGCCAACTTTAGAACAAGATCAGAATCAAATCCCGCACCGCCGTTAAAGAGTGACCCCACCGCAGCAACAACACATTCCTGAGTGTGATACAGATCACCTCTGCCTGTGATTTTAGTTTTTAGATCCTTATCTTTTTCATCAATCAACGTAAAAGTAACATCATTCTCTTGTGCAAGTTCAGTTAAGAACGAAAGATCCTCCTCTTTCGGTCTTATACAGCAAACAGCATCCGTTTTAGATCTGATACATTTCTTAATCTTTATGAGGGTATCTTTATACTGTTTATTATCCAAGAATATTACAGCATCAACATTTTTCACAGCCTCATCAAACGAAGTAGTCATCAAAACATTATCAAATCCGGGATCTTTCGCACTCAGTGCGTTCGGGTTTATTAACGTAGTAATATTATATTTTTTTTGATTAATTATACACCCAACAAGCAACGAAAACTTATCCAGGTAAGGGTAAATAGCATATTTCATACATCAGTCACCTTTTTTATAACAAGTACTGCTTTCTTTTATCAATATACTTGTCATAAGCATCAATTCCAAAACATCTCTTGATTCACCGCAAAAGGACAGCATTCTTTCAGATGAATAATCTCTCCCATCAACACAATACTTCTGACAAATATTGCAATGACGCTGTGCCCAACAGTTTATACATTCATTGTTAATAAGCTGAGCGATATTCATCTGTGCCTTAATTTTGTCATAATCAAATCCTTCGTCAAGAGAACCTATTCTCATTACCTCAGAACGTTCATTCACCTTTTCACAAGGATAAAAACTACCGTCCACACTTACAAAAAGCTTCTTTTTTCCCGGAATACAAACTCCCGAAGGAACACTCCGTTCAGGCAGAGGCTCATCTTCTGCTTTAAATTCAGTGTGTTTTTCTCTAAGACTTTTTAAGTAATTTTCTGCTAACCTTGATTTAGGAAGATCCTGTACTATTTCAAGATATCTTAGCATCTCCATCGCCAAATGATAATTAAAGCGTTCACCGTAATCTTCTACATTCGTTCGTTTCTTGTTCTGGAGGTTATCGTCCTCAAACAAATCTCCGCTTACAAGAATTTTATCGTTAAGTTCTTCGTTGATCCACTCATTAATATCATCATAATTATCACTTGGATCAATAACCATATTAATCGAAACGTACTGATTAAACAAGCTTTTAGAAACAACAGAAGAATATTCCTTTAACCAATGCATCACAGTATCGTATGTTGGAGAGCCGTCAATTCTCTTTCTGTTTTTGTCATGTATTTCTTTAGGCCCGTCCATGCTGAAAGCTACTCTTATAGCATGATCGATAAAGAACTGTATCATTTCTTCGTTTAAAAGAGTAGCATTTGTAGTAATAGAATAACTTATTTGCTTTCCGTCAAAAACATACTCCGCATATTCAACGCACTTTTTTATCAAGGGAAATGATATCAAAGGTTCTCCGCCGTAAAAAGAAATGAACACCCTATCTAATTCCTTTGAACGCTCTGCATAAAAGTCGATTGCTCTTTTTGCAGTTTCCCAACTCATATGTTTTGAGGAATGAGAACGAAATTCAGTATCATCAGTACTGTTTGCGAAAAAACAGTACGAACAGCACAGGTTGCAAGCCTGCGTAACCTGAAGAACAAGCGCCTCCATTTGATAGTCAAGAACTTTATCTACGGTATCGGTAAGAGGGTGTCTTAACTCTTTTACACGGTTGTTTGAAAGATATCCCTGACTTTTCAGACTCTCGATTTCATTGCGGCATTGTTCAATGCTGCCTCTATCATCAAGATAATCATAGCACTCCTTAGTAATATTAACCAACGTGTTCTTGTTCACGTCATAAAAATAGTAATTTCTTGGGGATTTAAGTAATTTTATAAATGCGTCCATAGCAATCCGTCCTAATGATTAAGTAATACATAATGATACTGACCTATTCCATACCAAAATCAAAAATAACATTTGTCACTATACAGCAGCAACGGCAAGAAATGCTTTTGCCTTATCGTTTTGCACAAAAAAGCAACTCCAATTATTCATTCTGAACAAAACCTTATCTACAAATTGTATACAAAAAAGTCAACAATTTAC
>Ga0138321_10000017_pt1 | contig 13247 bp, 1 predicted proteins | sample Cowrumcornstover_2_FD_99373 | JGI IMG/M metagenome (GOLD analysis project Ga0138321, IMG submission 99373) | Metatranscriptome of Cow rumen microbial communities from the University of Illinois at Urbana-Champaign, USA - Cow X-1 corn stover... | ecosystem: Host-associated > Mammals > Digestive...
GTGGTTTTTTACGTAGAAAAATTATTACAAGCACTATTTAAAAAAAAATAATAATGGGAGTAGAAGCAGCAAAGGAAGAATTACTCTTCCACATCAACTACTTCTGCTACAACTTCACCAGAATCTATGACTCCAGAATTACTGATTGGCTTATATTTTTCAACTCTATCACTAGAATCTTTAACATGTCCACCATTATCATGTAATCCAATAGAATCCGGCACATCTTCAAGATCATCATAATCAAAGATTAAAGTTCCGTTGGAATCCCAAGCATTACTTTCATCTATCTGAATACCATTCAATTGAAGTAAGGCAACAAACTCACTATAAGTCATGTTTCCATATAAATACTGATTATACAAGTAAATGAATAAACGGTAATGTTCCCTGAACATTAAACGATTAATATAATGTTTTCCTTTGCTAATATGGTTCTTATTCCTATAAGGTGCTCTGTATCTTGGCTGATATTTACCAATTCCTTTACCCTTAGCATAGACTTTTGAACTTCTTTTAACAACAGGAACATTATCATCCACTTCAACACGTTCATAGTAAGATTCATTCCAACCAATTAATTTCCAAGCCCATTTAAATACACGAACTTTATTTAAAGTATTTATAACGGTAAAAGTGTAATTATCCTTTGCTTCAATAGAATAATGATAATAGGTTATGTTCACTTCATCAACACTATAATTGATTAATTTACCATTATCATATTTAGGTAAATTATTAAGCTCACAAGTCCAATTATTTTCTTCACTTAAAACAACGGAATCAATTTCTTCACCATCAGCAAAGACTTTAACAGTAACATTAACAGGTCGTTTGCCATAATAATTGTCTTTATCATCCCATATTTTATTAATTGTCAGATTAATTAACTCGGTTTCATAATTGTTAACAATAATGAAATAATTTGAATCCTCAGTAATTGACACACTATAAGCACCAACTACTTCCTCATCAACTGTGTAAACAATAATCTGTCCATCATCATATTTAGGTAATTTATCAAAAGTATGTGTCCAACTGTTATTGGAGCTTAACACGATTGAACTAACTTTGACACCATCAGCATATAAGTTTACAGACACACTATCAGGTCTTACACCATCATTATTATCACTATCATTCCACACTTTAGTAACAGTCACACTAGTATTAACCAAGTCATGAGTGTTAATAATCATACTGCCATTATAAGTAACCCAATAATCAGGAACAGACTCCTCAACAATCGTATAAACAATTTCATTACCCTTTATATAAACAGGTAAATCCTTGAAAACTCCTTCCCAACCATCAGCTTCAGTAATACTAATAGAAGATACCTTTCTACCAAAAGCATACAAATTAACAGTAACTGAATCAGGTCTTGTACCATCATTGTTATTGTTATCAACCCAAACTTTAGATACAGGAATATCCTTAGTGATTATATCATGTGTGTTGGTAATGGTTAAACCATCAACACTTGCAACATATCCATCAACAGGAAGCTCATCAATAGTGTATTCAATTAAATAACCATTATTGTATTTTTGTAAATCACTGAACGTGTAAGTCCAGTCATTATCCTCACCTACAACAGCAGCTACTAATTCCTCACCATTAGCATATAATATTACAGTTATGTTATCTGGTCTGAGACCATCATTGTTATCATCATCAACCCAAACTTTATTAACAGTCAAGTTGATTTTGGTAATGTTATAACTGTTTGTAACAATGAACTCATCATCAACGTTTGTAATTGAAACAACATATGGATCAACAGAATCCTCAGTAACATTGTACACAATTGCTTTACCATCTTTATTTACAGGTAAATCTTCGAAGATATGCTTCCAATCATTATCATCACTTAAAGTTGCAGTAGCAACTTCATTACCATCAGCAAGTAAACGTATAGTTACACTATCCGGACGTTTACCATCGTTATTGTTGTCATCATCCCAGAACTTGGACACGGTAATGTTTTTAGTAATGTCCCTGTGTGTGTTGGTAATTGTTAAACCATCAGCAACAGCAGTATATCCTGCAGGAACTTCCACTTCTTCAACAGTATAAGTCACTTTTTTACCATCTTTATATTCAGGTAAATTAGTGAAAGTGTAAGTCCAATCATCACCAGTTAGTGTTACAACTCTAACTTCTTCATTATCTGCTAATAAACGGATAGTTACACTGCCCGGTCTGATACCATCATTATTGTTGTTATCATTCCAAACTTTGTTAACTGTTATATTGATAGGAACAGCAACAGGTGTGTTAACTATTTTGAAGTTTCCACAACAATCCTTTATTTCAGTTGTATAATCAGGAACTTCAACTTCTTTGACCGTGTAAACTATTGCCTTACCATCCCTGTTTACTGGTAAATCCTTGAAAGTAGCCTTCCAATCATTACCGGCACTTAAAGACACAGTAGCAACAACATTATCACCATCCATTAAATGAACAGTAACTGATTCAGGTCTTAAAGAACTATTGTTATCATTCCATATTTTAGTCACATTGATTTCCTTAGTAAATGGCTCATGAGTATTTGTAATGGTAAATCCATCCACACTGCTTGTGTAACCAGTTTCCACTCTGATTTCACGAACAGTGTAAACAACTTTCTGACCACCAACAAACTCAGGTAAATCATTCACTGTGATTTTCCAGTCACCAGTACTGTTAATCACAACAACATCATAACGTTCACCATTAGCAAGAACCTCAACAGTAACATTATTTGGTCTGATAGCATCCTGATTATTGTTATCTTCCCATACCTTGTTGATTGTAACGTTAACTTTACTGTCATCATGAGAGTTGATGAATTTGAAAGTTCCATTACAGTTTACAAGAGAAGTGGTATAACCTTCAACACTGTCTTCAGTTACGGTATAAATTACTTTTCTGCCTTCTTTATTTAGAGGTAAATTATCGAAAGTGAATTTCCAATTATTTCCTTCATTTAAAGTAGCAGATGCATATTTTACACCATCAGCCAATAAGTTTACAGTAACACTTTCAGGCCTTACACCATCGTTATTGTCATTGTCCTTCCATACTTTGCTCACATTAACTGAAATTACTTCAGGAACGTGAGTGTTTGTAATGGTTAAACCATCAACAACAGCAGTGTAACCATCAGGCACACTTGCTTCCTCAACAGTGTAAACAATTTCCTTACCATTACTATACTTAGGTAAACCAGTAACAGTTACAGTCCAACCATTTTCACCGGTAAGTTTCACAAGTTTATACTCTTCACCATTAGCCAATACAGAAACAAATACTGCATCCGGACGAAGAGCATCCTGATTATCATTATCTTCCCATACCTTACTTACACTAATACTGGTATTTTCAGGTATGTAAGAGTTAACAACCTTAAATTCGCCTTCACAGAATACAACTTTAACCGTGTAACCTTCAGGAACATTACTTTCAGTAATGTTATAAACAATTTCCTTACCATTAGCAAATTTATCCAAAGCACTGAAAGTATACTTCCAATCATTGGATTCGTCAAGAACAGCAGTATCAACCACTACACCATCAGCAAGCAATTCAACTGTCACACTACCAGGACGTTTACCATCATTATTGTTATTATCATCCCAATCTTTAACAACATTTACATTTGTAGTTTCAGGAATGTGAGTGTTAACAATAGATAATGTGTCTTCACTATAAGTTACTGTGTAACCATTTGCAATGTTCACTTCCTCAACAGTGTAAACAATTTCTTTACCTGCATTATATTTAGGTAAGTCTGTGAATGTGTAATTCCATTTTCCACCAGTTGATTTAACAACTTTTACAGTATATTCCTGACCGTCAGCCTTAAGTTTAAGAGTAACCTCTTCAGGTCTGATACCATCCTGATTGTTACTGTCATTCCAAACTTTGTAAACTGTTACGTTCACAAGCTCTGGAACAAGAGTGTTTGTGATAATAAAGTTACCGTTACATTCTGTGATGTTTGTTATGTAATGTTCAACATTTACTTCTTTAATGGTGTAAACAATTGATTTACCATCCTTATTTACAGGTAAATCTTTGAAAGTGTCTTTCCAAGAATTACCTTCATTAAGAGTGGTTTCATCTACCTTTTCACCATCAGCCAGTAATTCAACAACAACATCCATTCTGGCATTGTCATTATCCTTGTTATCATTCCAAACTTTTGTCACGTTAATTTCCTTGGTGTATACTTCATGGGTGTTGGTAATAGTATACCCTTCAATTGTTACGGTGTAACCATAAGGTACAACCTCTTCAATTGTGTAAACTATTTCTTTACCATTTGCATACTTAGGTAAATTAGTGAATGTGTATGTCCAGTCATCGGTACTGTTTACTTGAACTGTTCCGTTTTGGACACCTACTCCATCAGCCTTAAGGATGATGGTTACATTCGTTCTTAAAGCATCCTGGTTGTCGTTATCGTTCCATACTTTGTTGATTGTAATATCAACAAGTTCTGGAATATGGGTGTTGGTAATTGTGAAATCATCACTGATGTTGGTTATTACAGTTGTGTAATTGGCAACAGTTAACTCCTTAATGGAGTAAACAATTTCCACACCAACTTCTCCTTCCTTGTAAACCGGCAAGTTAGTGAACTTGTCAGCCCATTCATCACCAGTTAAAGTAAGGTTAGCATATTCCTTACCATCGGCAAGTAATATTACTTTAATACTATCAGGACGATCCTTAGCTGTATCAGTATCATTCCAAACTTTAACAACACTGATATTCTTGGTTATTATCTCATGAGTATTGGTAATTGTTAAAGTTTCCTCATCATACTCAACAGTATAACCATTAGGAACAACAACCTCTTCAACCTCATATACTAACTCTTGACCATTAGCATATTTAGGTAAATCAGTAAATACGTAAACCCATTCACCATCAACTTCCTCCATGACAGCAACATACTCTTTACCATCACTGGATTTCAATTTGATAGTAACTTGTTCAGGTCTAATATTATCCTGATTATCACTGTCATTCCAAACTTTGTAAACAGGAACGTCTACAACTTCAGGAACATGAGTATTAGTAACTGTGAAATTATCACCAACACTTGTAATAACCGGTGTTTCATAATCTTTTACAGCCTGCTCAACAATAGTGTAAACAATCTCTTCACCAACTTTACCAGTTCTGTAAACCGTTAAATCAGTGAAAGTATAATTCCAAGCAGAACCTTTAACAACAACAGTCTGATTAAGTACACCATCAGCATATAACATAATAGTTACATTTTCAGGACGTTTACCATCATTGTTATCAGTATCATTCCAAACTTTAACAACACTAATATTCTTGGTAATTAACTCATGACTATTGGTAATTGTTAAAGTCTCAGGATCAATACTTACAGTATATCCTGCAGGAACAACAGTTTCTTCAACCTCATATACTAATTCTTGACCATTAGCATATTTTGGTAAATCTGTAAATACATAGAACCATTTGGAATCGTCTTCATCAATTCCATCATTTTCCATGAGAATATCATCATTAGTGATTACGGCAACATATTCCTTACCATCACTAGATATCAATTTGATAGTAACTTGTTCAGGTCTCATGTTGTCTTGGTTATCACTGTCATCCCAAACTTTGTAAACAGGTACCTCTACAACTTCAGGAATATGAGTATTAGTAACTGTGAAATTATCACCAACACTTGTAATAACCGGTGTTTCATAATCTTTTACAGCCTGCTCAACAATAGTGTAAACAATCTCTTCACCAACTTTACCAGTTCTGTAAACCGTTAAATCAGTGAAAGTATAATTCCAAGCAGAACCTTTAACAACAACAGTCTGATTAAGTACACCATCAGCATATAACATAATAGTTACATTTTCAGGACGTTTACCATCATTGTTATCAGTATCATTCCAAACTTTAACAACACTAATATTCTTGGTAATTAACTCATGACTATTGGTAATTGTTAAAGTCTCAGGATCAATACTTACAGTATATCCTGCAGGAACAACAGTTTCTTCAACCTCATATACTAATTCTTGACCATTAGCATATTTTGGTAAATCTGTAAATACATAGAACCATTTGGAATCGTCTTCATCAATTCCATCATTTTCCATGAGAATATCATCATTAGTGATTACGGCAACATATTCCTTACCATCACTAGATACCAATTTGATAGTAACCTGTTCAGGTCTCATATTGTCCTGGTTATCGCTATCATCCCAAACTTTGTAAACAGGAACCTCTACAACTTCAGGAATATGAGTGTTGATAACTTTGAATCTGCCTTCACAGAAGATAATGTCTGATAATTCATATCCTTCAGGAACATCACTATCTACTTCAGTAACATTATATACTATTGCCGTACCATTTTCATGATACATTGGTAAGTCACTGAATCCGCCTTCATATTTTGGATCTTTAAGTTCCACAGTCTGATCACTTGGAACACCATCAATTACTAAAGTAATGTTGACACTGCCCGGACGTTTACCATCATTATTGTTGGTATCATTCCAAACTTTTGTCACATTAATTGTGGTAATTCCAGTAATTCTATTGTCAATGTTGACTGCATAAGTATAGGTCATGTTATAATCAGCATATAAAACCGGACCTATATCATCATAGTTCCAAGAAATGCTATAACTGATTACTTCATCATTTTCACCATAAACAGGTAAATCTGTGAATGTGTGAGTCCAATCACTATAGAAAATGTCCTGAATATCTACAGAATCAACTTCTTGGCCATCAGCAAGTAAATATACTGTTACAGTATCTTCATCTGATGAACGGGACTTAATTGCAACATATTCATGTGAAACGGTAATATTTACAGTGAAATTATAAGTTTCCGTGTAATTTCTTGGTACATCTTCAACAACAGTATAATTAATTTTTACACCATTACTGTATACTGCAAGATCCGTGAAATCATACTTCCAATTACCATCCTCATCAGGATACATTACTACAGGTTCACCAGATGGTGTACCATTAGCATATAACTGAAGAACAATATGATCCGGTCTTATGTTAACCTTATCATTATCATCTGTCCAATTTTTCACAACTGTAATATTGGTAGTTAAAGGAACATGAGTGTTAGTCAAAGTAAAATTATACTCAGGCACCTCATCAATCTCCAAAGTATAACCTACAGGAACTTCACTTCTGAAATTAGGATCACGTCCCCTGAGAATAAATTCATATACACCCTCATCAACCTCATAATCGATTAACTCTCCATTTTCATACTTAGGCAAGTCTGTGAAGGTATGTTTCCAATCATTATCCTCAGATAAGATGACCTTATCATATAACTCATCACCTTTAAATAAAGCAACGGTTATATTATCAGGTCTTATACCATCCTGATTATCAGAATCGTTCCAGACTTTGGTTACATTGATTGATGTTAGTATTGTATTAGTTAAGTTTGTTACTACTATGTTTTCATTAGGAACAAAGTAATATTCAATTCCAATACATTTTTGAGTTTTAGTATTAAACATCGGTGAAAGTGAAAGTCCATTATCTGAGAATAACTGATTATAAGGATAATACAAGTAGAATTGATATTCCCAATGACCATCCTCGGTAAAATTATATATTCCATGTGAATCAATCGCCATTCCATTTGAAAAAAGGAGTTTTGTTTCATTTATGAAATATTCATATGTTTTACCAAGCTTTGTTTCAACATTAGGTATCCAAGCTTGAGCTGCTTCATAATCTGTACCATTAAATGTGAATAATCCTGTTAAAAGATGAACCATGTTTTGTATATCATCTTGATTTTCTCCATAAAATATATTGAAGTTATCAGAATCTAAACGATGAAGATATAAGAATAATTTAATATACTCTAAAGCATTTTCATCATATGTTAAATCTACTCTAGAATATAAATCATTAAATAACTCAGTTTCATCATTAATTGCTATTTTAATATAACGAGACCACAAATAATCAGGAGTATAAAATATTACTTTTGGAGATGCACTTACAGATGGTTCTAAACAAAATGCATAAATTTCATTACCCATATTAAATGGAGCATATGGATATGCTGCATCCATTCGACCACTATCACCATTATTTCTATAACCTATGTAAACATCAGCTAATAATTCTTTATTGTGAGTTGTAGGTTTATATGGCTCATTAAATGCCCTGGCTATTGTTCGTTCTATAGGAACTGGCATATATTCATCTGAGTACTTACAGTCGAAAGAGAATGAGTAATTAAATTCACTAGGATCTTCTGGTAAAAATTCATTTATTTTAACAGTCATGGTAAAGTTAAAAGTTCCATTAACTACTTCATCATCATATACAACTACTCTACCATCCCTGTTAGTGATTACAACCCTAGCATCAGTCATATAATCCCTATTAGGATCTTTAATCACCATTTTGAAAGTAACGTTTGCATGTGTATCATTAATTATAGTATTATCCACATAAGATAGATTAAAGTATCTGTCTTCTGTTACGGCCCTGAAAACGCTTTCATTAATTGATAGGAAATTTTTGCTACTATTGTGATATAAATCATTCTCATAATAATTAATTGTTAAATTATATTTTATTAACGGATGTTTACCCCAAAGCATTGGCTGGCCAGATAAAATTACTGGAACATTAATGAATTTAGAACCGTCATTTAATTTTCCGGAATAAATAACATTACCTTTACCATCAGTTACATCAATATTACCAACAGTTACAGGAATATTATACTTATCTCTAACAATAATATTGAAAGCAGCATTTGCTGTACCATTTTCTGTAGTGGTATTATAATCCATATCTGTTAAATTAAGCAAGTCCAATTGAATATAAGTATCCTTCTTATTTTTTATCGGAATAACTTCACCATATTCCACTTTATAACCATCAGGCACTACTTCATTAATAGTGTAATTTACCTTTACACCATTGATATATTCCGGTAGATTTGTAAAATTACCTATCCAATTATTACTTGCATTTAATGTCAAATCAGCATATATTTCACCATTTGCAAGTAAATTCACTGTTATATTATTTGGTCTTGCATTATCTGCATTATCACCATCATTCCATATTTTTGTCACGTTTAATGTGAAATATTTAGGAATGTGAGTGTTAGTAATCTTATAATAATTTCCACGGACTAACATTTTTGAAGTATATTCTTCAGGTGTTACCTCTTCCACAGTGTAGTCAATTGGATTATCATCCTCATCATATTTAGGTAAATCTTTAATTGAAATAGTCCAATCATTAGATTCATTTAATACGACTTCTTGTAGGAACTCCCCGTTTGCGTAAATGTTAACAGTAACATTATCCGGTCTGATACCATCTTTGTCATCAAAATCATTCCATTCTTTTGTAATGGTAAATTCGTGAACGTTTGTGATTTTGACATTTGTAAGAAGGTCGTTTATATCTTCATCAAGATATTTCACAAAATCTTCAGGATTTTCATCTTTTGATGTCATCAATGGATGTATGGACACAGTAGTGTTTTCAGTTGTAGAAGTATAATCTGACGGAAGTTCTATTTCATCAATAGTATAATTGATAATGTTAATCCTTGGATTCATTACTTGAACTACTGAATATTCATATTTGTCCAAATCTTCAGGATAATTAAAAATCATTACATTCCAATTATTGACTTCACTTAAAATCTGCTCATTCAGTATGTCTCCATTTTCAAGAACTAAAAAAATATTGTCTTCATCTTTTAATTCATCAGATACTGTAACATTATATGATACCATAGGCTCTTCTAGATATACCTTATCAATTGAAATCGTACCATTTTCAGCATATTCATCTGTTTCAATAACAGTGTATTCGATTTCATGACCATCATCAGCATATTTTGGGAAATAATCATATATTGTTCTTGAGTAACTATATTCAAATAAACTAGTTGAAACCTGTTCAACCCCATCAGCATAAAGTGTAACATATATTCTGGATGGTTTTTCAACTGTTTCATCCCATTCTCCAAAATTTTTCGTTAACTTTATTGCAAAACATCCATTATCCTCCTTGATAACTATTGAATAATCATCTTCAGATACTGGAGTTGTATAATTATAAATATTATATAACGGTAATTCTGTGTAAGTATAATTCCAATTATTTGATTTATTTAAAATAACTGGATTACCTAATGCCTCACCATTAGCATTTAACTGAACTTGAACTGATTTTGGCCTTTGATTGGCAAGGTTGTTGTCATCATCCCATTCTTTTGTAACATCAATTTTTGTAAGAACATTAAATCCTATTACATTTTGAGCAGGAAAATCATATATTTGATTATCACTGTACAAATAGAATTGATATGTTAAGAATTCAGAATTATTGAAGACACCTGAACTACTTATAGCATTACCTGCATCAACCATGTCAATGATAGGTTTTACATAATCCCAAACTGTTTTACCATTATAATGACGTTTATTGAAAGTACTTTCAGGATTTCTATAATTACCCTCCTCTCCATAAACAAATGATTGAATTAAAGCGTCAAAAGATGGAGTTCCTGAGCTAGATATAATTATATCATATTCTTCAGGATACAATGTATAATAATAAATCAACGTTCTTAAAAATGGTAAAATATCTTCACCAGTAAGAGGATGAATAATTTTTTCATTATCAGTTAAAGTAATTCTTTTATAATGAGGTACTACTCCAGCATAATAACCATCAGGGGGATATACATTACCCGGTTCAATACAATTTACCCATGTAGTATCATTCATTAACCAAGGCATTCCATAATTCTCATAACCATTTTTACCCCAATCAATTATGACACTATAATTTTCATCAGAAATAATGGTATCCGGCCAAATCACATATTTTAAACCATATTGTGTATGAATATCTATCGGTGGTTCAAAGTATGTGTTCGTGATAGTAACTTTATTCAAAAGTGGATTCAAATCTGATGCAATGTACCATTTTCCTTGTTGCATTAAAGGATTAGCCTCAACATATTCTGATTCTATGGAGTTAGTATAATCATAAATAACTTCATCCACAGTATAATTTATTATGTTGACTACAGGATAATTGTATAATACAACCAAATCATCTTCCCCAATTGATGAAGCTTGATTATTAAAATTAAGTACATGACCACTATCCCAGCCAGTTGGACCAAAACTCTTAGAAACATAGTTTCCATAGTTATTTCCATCAGATACTCTCAGGGATGCCATGTTACCTGATGGTACAGTACCTGTTATTGGTATTAATTCCTCATTTATCACAGTGACTTTGAAGTGTTTGAGATAATCTTGATTATCAATCACTTCAAACGAAATCTCACCATGTTTATGGTCATCGTCAAGAGGATTATAAGGACGGGTAGTATTTGCTTCTTTTACTGTGTAAACAAATGGATTACCAGTAGTTTTATTAAATTTTGTTAGATTATACAAAGTAGTTTCAAACCCAGAACTTCTTGACAAAGAAGAATATGGTCTTGAATCATATAACCAAACAAGATTACCATCAGCATACACATTGTAATTAACTGTAGTACCAGTAAAACTTGAATCTGGAGTAAATTTAATTTTTAAATTCACAACATCTTCAGTTGTGGTTTCTACAGTATAATCAGTACCCATTTCAAGTACACGTTCAGCGTTAGATACCTCATAAACTGGCAAATCAGTTGCAACTGTTTTCCAACCATCTTCAGCAGTAAGTGTTACGTTTTTAACATTTTGTCCATTAGCGTTAATCATTACTGTAACGTTATTTGGCCGAGTTTCTGCAGTCGTATCTTCCCATTGTTTTTCAATATTTATATTGTTCAATACATTGAAACCAATGAGTTTATTGTATGTTCTTCCACCATTTGCTTCAGAATCCGGTTCATATACATAAAACTGATATGTTAAGAAATCGGAATCTCCGAATTGACCGGAATTAGGTACAGCTTGATTATTATTAACTAACTCCAATGTTTCATTAACAAAAACCCATACTTTTTTACTACCGATATTTTGATTATTAGGAGAAGAAGTTGGAATCCTGTAATCATATCCATTATTCATAAATGAATTAATGACCAGCGAAATAGTTGCCTTACCATTTGAATTTACAGTGAAATTCTGAGTATCATTATAATGATTGTACAGGAATGTTCTGATGTAAGGTATAACATTTTCACCAGTATTTGTATTAATGATTTCATAATCATCAGTCAACTCTATCCTTTTATATATTCCGGGAGGAACTCTTGAACTAACACTGGCAGAATAATAACCATGAGGATTTGCACTACTACTAGCCGAGTATACTGCCAATCCATAAACCCAGGTTGTATCATTCATTAACCACGGATTTTTATATGTATATGGCCTAGAAGAAGTTTGATCCCAACTGCCCGAATTCCATGAAAGTACCACTTGATATCGTTCATCTGATTCATCATCTGCTGCTTTGGTACTTTTATCAGATTGTACTTTAACAATAGTTTTGTCCGTTTCTTGTGATTTTACACTTGACTTGGTGTTAGTGTCAACCAAACCACCGGAAGAATCTGTAGTTTCACCAGGGAGGATAGGAGTCATATCTTCACTACCAGTGAGACTATCGTAGCCATTAATAGATATTTTATTAACATCTATTGTTTCTTGCAGCAATCCGGAATTTTCCAGGCATGCAATGTTTAATGTTCTTCCACTGATTTCATTTACACTAACTTTAGCACTATGACCGCTACCACTAGCAATTGTTTGTAAATCTTCATTTGTATTGTCTGTGTCTACAAATGTGTCTATAGATGATTCATTGTTATTTGTGTCATCTTTTGTGCTTGTCTTTTCTACGTTTGCCTCCGATTTGGTTAGAACCCTATCGGATTGTACCACATTATCCACATCATAATTGTCGGGTGTGGATAAACATTGATTGTCTTTTACAACTTGTACATCACTGCCTGCTTCGGATGCAGAAACCATTCCCGCACCCAAGAGTAGAACAAGAACTGTCATAAGAAATAAAAGACAATATTTCTTATTAAATTTCATGTTGACTCCTTTAAAACATTGTTTAATAATTACAGTTCGGAAGCTCGTCTGGCTGAAGATTTTTGGAATGAATTAAGAGATTTTGAAAAGCAAACCAAAGAATCAGAACTGATCAATAATTATATTAAAACTCTTTATGAAAAAGAATACTTTAAATAAGAC
>Ga0138321_10000018_pt1 | contig 13171 bp, 16 predicted proteins | sample Cowrumcornstover_2_FD_99373 | JGI IMG/M metagenome (GOLD analysis project Ga0138321, IMG submission 99373) | Metatranscriptome of Cow rumen microbial communities from the University of Illinois at Urbana-Champaign, USA - Cow X-1 corn stover... | ecosystem: Host-associated > Mammals > Digestive...
ATGTTACATTTTTTCATATTGCTACTCATAATTATGGATATAAAATTTTATGTGACCCAACTTTAGATGTTGGTCATTGGGGAATTGAAAATATTAATAAAACAACAAAAGCCTTTTATGATGAAGAAGCCATCAAAATGAAACGAGGAAGTGTGCTATGAAAAAAGTTTTAATTACCGCCCCTGTCCATCAAGATGAAAATATTTTTAAAGAATATTTATGGTCATTAAATAGGCTTATTAAGCCAAATAATGTTGAAGTAAAAAAATTTTTTTATTTACATATGTGTGAGAATTTAAAAAAATTTTTAAACGAGGATGAATATCTTATCCTTAATGATGATTCTTCTTTTTTAGTAACAGAAAAAAGACATATATGGAAAAATGAAAATTTTTCGGCTGTTGCAAAAATGAGAACGCTTGCGCTAGAAAAAGCAAGAAATGAAAATTTTGATTATGTATTTTCAGTTGATTCTGATGTTTTGTTAAACCCAATAACATTACAAACATTAATTCATGATAATAAAGATATTGTGGGGAACATTTATTGGACAGATTTTGATGGGAAAGGTATTTTATTACCAAATTGCTATGATGCTGAAAATATGTATTATGACCCAAAAAAAGGTGGATTAGATAGATTGAAAATAATGGGCATATACAATATTGGCGTTGTTGGTGCTTGCACACTTATAGGTAAAAGAGTAATAGAAAATCCTTATATTAATTATTATCCTATTGAAAATCTTACAATGACAAAATGGTAAGATCAAGCATTTATTACAAGGGCAAGATGTTTGATTGATGATATCACAATTTGTGTTGACACAAGAATTCCTGCCCGTCATTTATATCGACAATCTGAATATCAGGATTGGATAAAAGAAAAAGAAGAATATTATAAAGTATTAACATATGAACCCTAAAATTATTCTTGGAAGTATTGTTTATAATGAAGAACATAGGTTTTTAGAACAGTATCTTTTAAATATACAAAAATATGCAGATGAAATAGTTTTAATTGATGATGGCTCAACAGATAATTCTTTACAAATGTGTAAAGAAGTAACAAAAAACATTTTTAAAACAAATAGATTGTTTACGGAAAATGAAGTTGAATTACGAGATATTCTGTGGAGCAAATGTTGTGACTTATGTAATGATGGTGATTTTATACTTATTCAAGATTGTGATGAATTATTACATGAAGATTCTGTAAAACATTTTAAGGAAGAAATTAATAAATGCGTATATTTTCATGGTGATGCTATTGCTTGGAGATTATATGATTTATGGAATAAAACTCAATACAGGGAAGATATGTATTGGTTTGCTCATAAACATTGGTGGATACATATGGTTAGATATAATAGCAAAATAAAATACATGTGGAAAAATACAAAATTACATTGTGGTAGAATCCCTATAAATTGTTTTTATAATGCTTATCCATCTAATCTTCAAGTTTTACACATGGGATATTCTACAGAAGCACTAAGACAAGAAAAATATAATTTTTATATAAATGTAGATAAAGACAATAACGGAAGTTCACAACAATATAAATCTATTATGGATAAAAATCCAAATCTTGTAGATTTTAAAAGCAATTACTAAAAGTTAAGGAGGAAGAAAATTTGAAAGTTTTTAGCCTACCCGTGAAAAATTTTTCCTCCTCAAAAGAGGAAGACAATTCTGATTTTTTAAAAGTAACTTTAACAGCTATTGCTGAAGGTAAAAATTTAAATAAATCTATTTTTACATATGAAGGAATGGAAAAACATAAAGATACTTTTATAAATAAACCCATACTTTGCGCCTTCCCAAATGGTCAAATGGGAGAAAATCATAATTTTGAAATCGCCGTTGACCCAGAAACAAATGAAGAATACCAAACTTTTTTAGGTAAAAATGCAGAAAGACCCGTTGGTTTAATTCCAGAAAGTTCAAATATAAGAATTGAAAATATTAATGGAAAAAATTGGATAGTTCTTGATGGTTATATTTGGAAAAAATATAACTATGAATTAGTTCAAGATATTTTAAAAAAATCCAACGGATGGTCTATTAGAAATAATAAAAATATTTCTGTTGAAATTATAGTTGACGATGAAACCATGGAATTCTCAGAAGACGGATACGAAATTTTAAACGATTGGACAGGAAATGGTATTACTATTCTTGCAGATCATGTCACTCCGGCTATAGAAGGTGCAAATATAAGTTTAAACACAAAAGCAAAAGCATTTAGTAAAGCTGATTATGATGAATATATTAAGGGGTTTATGAAAGATTTTTCTATGTTTTCTAAAAAAGAAAAATATGGTACTGGTAAATCTTTAAAAGTTGATAAAAGTAAAGAATCTGCTTCAAATGAAGAATGGGGAAATGTTGATAAAACCAAATTACGAAATGATGTTCTTGAAGCAAAAAATTATAAATCAATTGTAAAAGATGTATATATGAAAGTTGAAAATGGGTGGGAAGAATCACCATCCGAATGTTTAAAATATCCTGTCATGCAAATAAAGGGAGAAAAATTAGTATATAATCTCAATGCTTTATCAAGTGCTTTGGGTTATGCAAAAAAGGAAAATGAAACTGAAGTTATTAAAAAAGTCGAATCTATTCGTAAAAAGATGGGAATTGAGGATGACAAAAATTTTGAAGAAAGGAGAAGTGTTATGAATTTTTCAGAACTTTTTGAAAATAATGATGAATATATTTTTATTGAAGCAATGAATGAAAATAAAGTTCTCGTTTTTTCTAAATCAGAAAAAGTCTTCAAGGCAATTCCCTATGAAGAAAGCGAAGATTCAAATGTTGTTCTTATGACAGAAAAAGCAAACGAATGTTCACTCTTTGTATCTGAAAAGGAAAAAATTGTTGAACAAGATAAAGCTGAAGAAGATATGTCCGAAAAAGAAGAAATTGTTGAACAAGATAAAGAAGAAGAAGGGTTTTCTTGTGAAAAAGAGCTGTCTGAAATCTTTACAAAAATGATGGCTGATAAAACAGAAAAAGAAGAAATTGTTGAGCAAGATAAAGAAGAAGAACATGATGATGAAGAAGAGCATGAAGAAGATTATGTTGATCTTGAAAAAGAATGTGCTTGCTTAAAAGAAGAAAAGGAAGTTATGAGTAAGCAAATTGAAACTCTTAGTTCTGAACTTGAATCTTGTAAAAACGAATGTGAAGAAAAAGATAAAATGCTTTCTGAATGTAAAGAAAAGCTTGAATCTTATGCAGAAAGAGAAAAAGAACAAATGTATTCTGAAATGCTTTCTGAATTAAAAGAATTTGCAAAAGCTAATCATATGTCTGAAGAGGACTTTGCGGAAGCTCAAGAAAAAACTAAAGAATTTTCTTCTAAAGATGAGTTTATGAAATTTGTTGTATTTTCACAATACACAAAAAATAAAGCTAATAAATCAAATGATTTTGTTAATATGGGTGGTGCTAATTTCCAGCAATATAATGTTCCATCTACTGAAAACTGTTGGGAAAAGTTAGCTAAAATTTAAAAAGATAAAAAAGGAGTAAAATATATTATGGCATTAGAATATACTCACAATATGTTTGTGTCTCGCAAGATGGAAGCAGATTATGTTGGAACTGATCTTGCGACTGTAAGTTTTTCTACCGAAAAGGATAATGGTGCTCTTTGTGTTTTAGGTGATGCTGTTTCCTCTTCTGTTTTTAATCAGGTTCTTGATATGAATCATTATAATGGAGCAAATCCTGCGAATATTTCTAAGGATTCCATTTATGTTCTTGATGATCCAAGCGTTTTCCAGTGCTCTGGTTTACGTGTTGATATTGTTGATCCTCGTGCTTTTTCTGTTCCTGCTGGTACTCCTGCTCGTGCAAAACGCCTTGTTGTTGGTGATGAGGGTTGGTGGAGTGAAGGTAATTTTGCTACCACTGCAATCACTGTTGGTTCAAGCTATGTTGTTCCAGCTGCTAATTCCGATAAGTGGAATGTAATTGCTTCTGATTCTACTACTTCTCGTGTTTTAGGTAAAGTTATTGCTGCAGAAAATGTTGCTGTTGGTGGTAATTTTGTTGCTGGTTATCGTGTTCGCATTATTACCGACTAATTTAGAAAGGAGACGAAAATAAATTATGGCTACGAAATATTTTTCTTTATCTAACCTTTCCAATGGTATGAAAGAACAGGAAAAAACTATTGCTCAAGCTCTTTCCCAGCTTGGTCTTTATAAGCTGTATAGTGCTATTGGTAAAACTAATACTGTTGAGATTTTCTCTAATTTTGATTATGAGCAGAAAAACGAATTAGCTCTTAATAGTTTAATGAAGTATTGTGCTGAATATGCGGGTATTGGTTCTGATGTTGAATCTCTCAAGAGTCCCGCTACTCGCCGTGACAAAGATTTCTCTAAGAAATTCTTTGGTATTCTTCAAGTCGCAACCGCCCCTGTTATTGCTGAAGTTGTGAACCAAGCTTTTGATCATATTGCCGAAATTCGCAATGCTGGTTGGGGTGATTCCTTCCTGTTCCGTGTTAGCTCTCCCGCTTTATTCCAAGTCAATATGCTTGCTCGTGGTATTAATCGTGGTGCAGCTCAACGTATTTATGATGAAAATCTTACTCTTGTCCCAACGAACCGTGAAGTTACTGTTTCCATGGATTGGTATCAGATAGCTGCTGGTCGTTATGATATGGGTGATTATTTATTCCGTGTTGGTCGTTCTTTCGCTGCCGATATGTCTCATATGGCTTATGGCACTCTTGATGCGACTTTCGCTTCTCTTCCTACCCCTATGAAGTATAGTGGTGCATTTGATACCGATAGTCTTGATACTATGGTTCAGCGTTTACAGGCATTCAATGGTCAGGCTATCTATGGTTTTGGTTCTCTTGGTGCTCTTTCCAAGGTTCTTCCTGCGAATGACTACCTGAAGATTCCTCTTGCTGAAGAATGGGGTACAATGGGTTATGTTGGTCAGTATCACCGTGTTCGCTTCATAATGCTTGAACAAAACATGGTTCCTATGACTCTTGGTACTTCTATGGATTTTGGTCTTAGCCAGAATCGCATTTATTTCATGCCCATGGCTGCAGAAAAACCTGTCAAGATTGGTATTGAGGGGAACACTATGGTTTATGAAACCGATGCTGAAACTTCCGCAGATAATACTATCTTTGTTACCACTCAAATGAGTTATGGTGGTGTTATCGCTACCGCAAATCGCTACGGTATTTACGAAATTTCTGCGTAATTTTATTTTACAAGTTCTCATTAGGTATATCCCAAGTACTTGGGATATACCTAAAATATTATTTTGAAAAAAAGGAAAAATAATGGTAAAAAAAAACGATAAAAATAATAGTGATAAATCTCTTGAAGAAAATCAAGATTTGAAGAAACAAGTGGATGAATTACAAAAGCAAATAGAATATTTAATGAATGTAATTAAAACACAACAAGGGACAATTATTAACCAACAAGCACAAGTAAGTAAAGAATATGTTGTTATTAGCATGTTTGATGGAATTCTTGGTTTAAAAACAATGCCGGAACAGACTGCTCCCGCTATAAAATTGCATTTTAAAGAAACATATACTTTAAGAAATGAATCTGAATTACAAGATTTTTATATTGCTAATCGTAACGCTTTCGTTAATAAATATCTATTATTTGAAAGCCCAGCAGCGGCTGAAGTTTTACATATCCAAGATGTAAAAAATGAGCTTGATATAGCAACATATGATAACCTTGGCAATCTTTCTCTTGATGCATTAGAAAGGGTTTATCGTGGTTGTAAAGAATGGCAAAAAGAATTAATTCTCAATAAATTTATTAATGAATCAGCAAAGGGAAATATGGCATATTATAAGCCTGAAAAATTATCTTTGCTTGAAAAGATGAAAAACGAAGAAATTCCTACAATTGTTTGGAACGATAAGAAAAAACAGGAAGAACAGTCTTACGTTTATAATATAAATGATAAAATAACAAAAACAAGGGAAGTTTTATCATCTAAATAAAACATTAAAAAAAGAAAGGAGATAATTTGAGTACTTCGTTTACAAAAATATACGAAAGAACATTGTCTCAATATATTGATGACTTTGCTTTAAAAAAATATAATGGTTCTATTATTGCAATGAATCAGGATTTACAATCTTATCTTCTTTCAGCGATTCCAGAATTCAATACACCTATATCAATTATTGGAAAAATACAAGATTATACTGAAGCCGAAGGAAAAACAGAACAATTTGTCGGTGATGGTGAAAGAACTTCTTTCGTGATTTCTACCGAACCTATAGATAATTCAATTATAGAAGTATCTATTGATTCTATGGTGTTATCAGATGGGTATTCATATGATGAAGAAAATAAAACAATAATATTTGATACACCACCTGAAGAAAATGCTGACATATTGATTTCTTGGTATTTTTGTGGAGAATTTACAAATGATTTAAATTTGATAGAACAAAATATTTTATCAGATTTAATGGTATGGAAATGGCTTGTTAGAGAAAGAGATAATATTGCTGATATAAGAAGACTTCTTAGAGATACAGACTATTCTTTGTGGAGTGAAGAAAAGACCATGACATCTAAAGCAACCCTTGCTGATATTGCAAGAGAAAAAGCATCAAAATCTATGAAACAATATGCTTGGTCTATTTATAATAAAAATTTAATGCAAGTATTTAGTTTACCCAATTATGCTAAAATAAAATAGGAGTTTTATGGAAGATAAAATTGGGAATATTAAAGATGAAGCATTAGGGGAATATTATAAAATGCTTATTGGAAGAGTTTATAAACTTTTACCAATGAAAGAAAATGATGAAGACAAAGAATGTTGGAAAAAAGAAAAAGATAAACTTGTTTTAGAACTTCACTCTGGGGAAAAATTATTTAATAATTCTGGTTTATATGTAGAAATAATATATAAATTAGAATGTCTTGATAAATTAGAACACATACCATTTGATAAAAATTCTCCATTTAAAAAATGCATTGTAGAAACTATAGATGTTATAAAACAATTATCTAAAAAGTTTGAGGAAAATTATGGGAAAGATAACCACAATTAATTCACAAACTAATTATAAAAATAATTTAAAAGTTGTTCCGTTTGAAAAAACAATTATTGATAATTACTTTAGCAAAATTGATCAGGTTTGGGAATATGCTCCAGATATTGAAATTGTAGAAATACAAAAAGATTTTGGTTCTCAAGAGTATTATCCTTATAAAATGCGTGTTGAAAGGGTTTTTAATGCAAAAACACAAGACACACGAAGTGATGACTGGAAAGAGTTTTTATCACCAGAGCCGGATTTTGATTTACCTTATGGCTTATATTTGAGATGGAAAAATAATTATTGGATAGTTTACAATAAGGAAAATTTTGATTATCCAACAAGAGGTGTTATTTGCAGAAGATGTATTACAACATTCAATTGGATAGACGAATGGGGGAATTTAAGACAATATCCTGTTTCTGTTGGTAAACCAAAGGAAGCTTCAGACTATGTAAATGTTCAATTTACAAACCCCGGCGGTTTTAATGTCTTTTATATGCAGTTAGACCAATATAGTAAATATATTAGACCAAATGATAGGTTTATGCTTGGTAATACTGGTTATTGGACAAGCTACAAAGTCCAAGGCGGTGGTGTTTCTAATTATCTTAGAGAAGAAACAATGAATTCTACTGAAACAGGTTTGCTATCTCTCATTTGTTTCACATATGAAGGAAATGATGATACAGATAATCTTGAACTTGGTGTAGCAAATTATTATGAAAAAATATTTACAATAAGCCTAGATCAATATGAAATACAGCAATACTCTGGTTTTTCTATTCAAATAACTCCTACTGTAAAAAGAGGAGAAGTTATAAAAAACAATATTGAATTACTTTGGTCATCTTCTGATGAAACAATTGCTATTGTTGATGAAAACGGATTGATAACATTAATGTCCGAACAAGGTGAAGCAGATATAAGTTGTACCATGTTGAAAAATGAATCTGTATCACAAACTGTTCATGTTATAAATCTTGGGCAAAAAGAAGAAAGTGGTGAAATAGAACCATCTTATGAAGCAAGAGTTTATCCCGATATAATTGATATTAAACAAGGCACTTCACAAACATTTACTGTTGAATATTATATTAATGATAGTATAACATCTCCTCAAGATATTAGAATAGAAATAAATAAAAATGGTGTTCCTAAGAAAAACTTTGATTTTACGACTTCTAACAATACGTTTACTATTATAAATAAATTAAAATATTTTGATTCTCCATTAAAGATAAAAATTTATGTTGATAATTTAATATTAAATAAAGAATATTGGCTGGTAGGTGCATTATGAAATTAGATGAAGTAAATAATTATACCATAAATACCTTTAAACAAATGCCAAATATTCCTCAAAATTGTTGTAATAAACTTATTGATGAAAATGAAGTTGTTTGGAAATTATTAAAATATAATACTAATGATGCTTGGAGAATGCCAAATCTTACAAGAGAAGAAAAAGTAAATCTGATATACCCCGGAACCCCTGAATATGAAGAAGATTATGCTGTTTATTTTGATACAGCACAAGATGATGTTTATACCAAAATAATGACCATGTTAAGAATTGTGGTTTATGAAATAATACCAGATAATAGTGTTTATGGTGATATTTTGATGGGGTTTGAAATTTTTTCTCATTATAAGACAAATACGATGTCTAATGGAACAACTAAGGTAGATGTTATAACACAACAATTAATACAGGTTTTTAATGGACAATTTGTTGAAGGTGTTGGAACAATGATTTTTAATAAAAAAAGATCTGCAAGATGTAAAGCCTTTGAATCTGGTTTAAAACCATATAAAGGCAAAATATTACTTTTTGCAAATAATTGTTTAAGTTAAAATGAAAAAATTTGAATATAATGAATCACTTGATTTTCAAAAACTTCCACAAGAATATAAGGAAATAAAGTTTTATCCTTTATGTATATCTGATTCAAACATGTTTGATAAGATGATGCAAACTATTGGTATTCCAAAAAAATATATAAAAACAGAACCTATAATAATGAAAATGTCTTATTTTAAATTTTTAGTATTATTATTAAAAAAAAGAGACGATCTTGTAGATATTTTATCATTTATTACTAAAACCGATAATGTTAAAATAGAGATAACTATAAGAAAAGGAGCTAACAGAGAAAATCTCCGATATGAAGATATGAGTCTTTCTTTATACATTAATGATATTTGTTTTAATGAAATGGAGTTTGATACTGTTAGAGAAATTATTTTAAGGCAAAATTATTATAGTACAAAATATATAGAAGAATACGACCCAGAACTTGAAGAATTATTACAAATTAAAGAAAAGCTTTCAGGAAAAGGGAATAGTTTTAATGATAAAAAATTTGTATTGTGTGCGTTATTACATAAAATGCCAGAAGAAATTGGTAATCTTTCATATTATCAATTTTATAACTTATATTATGTGTGTACTATGACATTAAAGACTCAAATATTTCAAGGATGGATTTCGTCTGGATTTATCAGTTTTGAAAAAGGAAAAACTTTCACCACATATCTTGATCCTATTCCAAATAGATTCGGAAGATATGATGATATAAAAATGTCAAAAGATACTTTCTTTGATAAGGTTGGGATAAAACCTTCTGAAAAACAAGGAAAAAAATAAAAAATAATAGATAAATATATAAAAGGAATTAGGTAAAATGGTAAAAAGCGTATATTTATCAAATAAAATAAACAGATTTTTGTCAAATTACTTATATTTACAACCTGAAACCAAGTTACCTAATATAAGAAAAAAGGAGAAAAATATGGAAAATTTTGTTGTTTCTGTTGCACGAGCCATCTTGTTTGAACCTTCAACTAATGAGGTGTTGGCTTATGCTACTGCTCTTAGCGAATCTGCTTTTACTTTAGCCATGCAGTCGCAAGAAATTCGTGGTGGTATTGGTAATGTATTAAAATTCAATTACAAAAATACTCGTACTTTAAATATTTCTTTAACTAACGTTGCCTTTAGTAAATCTTTTCTTCCTTTAAACCTTGGTAAAGTCAACGCAAATACACGTATCGCTATTGCAAATGAACAATGCATGGTTTTATCTGGTGCTGGCATAGGAACTCTTGAAAAGACACCTCTTGGTCCGGTTTCTTATGTATATCAGAATGGCACGATTGAAACAAGACAAAATGCTACACATTCTACTGTTGTAGACCTTGGTGTTGCCCATGCTAACGAAAAAGTTACTGCAATTTATGATTATGCTGAAACGATTGATAATATTACCATTGACTCTTCAACTCCTCCGAATATTGTTCGTTTAGTTATGAATGTTCAAATTCGCAGTAATGAAACTAATGGTATTGTAGAATGGCTTCAGTTAGATATTCCATCTTTCCAGATTGATGGTAATTATGAATTATCTATGACTGCCGATGGTGTTTCTAGTGAAACTCTTACTGGTATGGCGCTTGCTGTTAATGGTCAACAATGTTCTGACGGTGATGTTTATGGTTATATTAAATATATCCCTGTAACAGAATCTGCATATAGTCTTATTGGTATTGCAGCTACTCCATCTCCATTAATGATTAAGGCCGGAGAAACTGATGCCATTAGTGTTTATGGTTTACGTGGTAATATGTATGCACCAATTACAATTACTAATAAGTGTGACTATGCAATGCAAACTGGATCTGATGCAGATATTGAAGTTTCTGAAAATGGTATTGTTTCTGTTTCTTCCGCTGCAACAGCTACCGACACGGGAACAGTTGTTGTTTCTTATGATGCAGGAGATGTTACTTATACTGACACTGTTATTGTTAGCGTTATTGAATAATGTGCCAATTTTTAAAACAAGAAAGCAAAGGGGAGAATATAACTCCCCTTTGTTCTTTTACAAATAAAGAATGTCCATATGCTAGTTATTGCCAATATATAAAAGGCATAAAATTTATATATAATTGGAAAACTTGTAGTCATTATATTAATTATTGGAATGGTAAAACAAGTGCTCCAAAAGGTAAAAGTTTGTCACATTAGGGGGATGATATGACAATAGAAGTGATGACTTTAATAACAGGAATATCTGTCACACTTGGAATTATCTCTACGGTGATAAATCTAAGAAGAAATAATAAGGCTGATACTAAAACTACAATTATAGAAACAGCTAATTTAAATAATAAGATAGATAATGTCTTAATAGGAATAAGTGAATTAAAAGTCAAATTGAATACAATGGAAGCTGATCAAAAAGATTCTAGAGAAAGAATAATTATTCTTGAACAAAATGTTAAAACATTATTTAAAACCGTTAATCAAATACAAGAGCATATAGATTTTAAGTGAGGATATGTGAAACTGCTTGTTGATAATTTTAAAATCAAAACTTATTATAAAGACGGAAGTTTTTATGATAAAAATGATAAAAAAATTGATGAATCTATAATACAAGAAATTTCTTTAAATATTCAAGAATTTAAAGAAATTATACAATCACAACCGGAAAAAAAGTCAAAAAAGAAAATAAAAAATGAATAATGGTTATAGTATTATAAGAAAAACTCATTTATTATGTCCAAATTGTGGTCATTTTTTAGTTATAGCAAATATAGATAACGTAGAAACCTTATATTGTCAAAGATGTAAAGAAGATATATATGAGGAAGATATATATGAAGATAGAAGAGAACAAACCTATAGAAATAATAATAGACGAGAATCTCTTGAATACCTATTATAATGACTATTATTTTGTAAAATATCCAAAAAGAAAAAAAAGACCAATTGTAGAACCAATTTTCCCGTCTTTAAATTCTTGGATAATTATGCCAAGAATGTCAATGAATAACTTAAAGCAAAGTTGGAAAGAGTTTGGAGAATGGGTCATTAATTATTATAATTATAACAATTTAAATATAGATAATTGTATTATTTTATTTGAACATACATTTAAAACAAAGAAAAGAAGAGATCCCGATAATTATATCCCAAAATTTTTTTTAGATGCAATGGTTTCAAGTAAAACAATAATAGATGATTCAATGGATGTTATTAAAAAATTAAATTTAATATGTGTACACGGTAATGAAAATAAAACAAAAATTACTATTTTACCTTATCATTTTTTAAAAAAATAAATATTAGAAAAAATATATTTAAATAAAAATTTTATTTATAAAAAAGAGAAAAAAATATGGCAACAAATATAAATTTTCCAATTTATGGATTTATAAATAACGTTCTTGCTTTAAGTGAAGAAAATTGGCGTAGATTTTTTAAGCCTTTTATAACCGATAGTGTACAAAATGGTTTAGCAACTACTGCTGGTGCTAATATGACAGTTTATGTTTCTGCCGGTGAATGTCGTTGTGGCGCAGTTATGGGTATATTAGATGAGATGATTGCTATTGATATTGCAAATGGCGATAGTACATATGATCGTATAGACTCTATAGTTGTTCAGTATACCTATGGAGAACCATCAACTTTAGCTGTTACAATTGTTCAAGGTACTCCATCTGCAACTCCTATAGCACCTACATTGACTAAAATATATGACACTTTATGGCAAATGGAGATTGCTCAAATTTTAGTCCCAAGTGGTGCAACATCAGCTAGTTCCTTAACTATTACAGACAAACGACTTATTTATGAATCTATAGAATCAATTATTGATGATACTTCTGGAGAAGATGATACACAGCATGTTTGGTCTGCTAAGAAGACTTATGATGAAATTGTTTCACTTTCTACTGAAATGTATGATAGCTTAAATACAAAAGCAGACGCTATTATAGGGACTGCTTCTGGAGATATTGTTACTATTACTGATGGTGGTGATAATATTCCTGTGAAGGATTTGAAGATTGCGATTGAACCTGTGCAAGATCTGCATGGATATAACAGCCCTTGGCCTGCGGGGGGTAGCGCTAACCAACTACCAAACCCGACAGCGCAGACCGAGACGAAAAATGGTGTGACGGTGTCGGTTGATGATAGTGGTGTGTATAAAATCACGGGGACACCAACAGGAAACAGCACCTTCGTGTTTTCAATTACTCCGTTCACGACCCCATCGGCTGGTTATCTGCATCTGAAGAACAATGCTAC
>Ga0138321_10000020_pt1 | contig 12995 bp, 2 predicted proteins | sample Cowrumcornstover_2_FD_99373 | JGI IMG/M metagenome (GOLD analysis project Ga0138321, IMG submission 99373) | Metatranscriptome of Cow rumen microbial communities from the University of Illinois at Urbana-Champaign, USA - Cow X-1 corn stover... | ecosystem: Host-associated > Mammals > Digestive...
TGATAATGAAAATAATTTTAAAAATTATCCAATTGAATATCTTGAAATGATAAAAAATAAATTGACATTTGATGAAGAAATTAATCTTCCTTTAATTCAGTTATATTATCTTCAAATTCAACTACGTCAATTAAAGATTTGATTTCATTGTTTGGATTGCTATTTTCAACTTTTAACTCATTCATTAATATAGAATTATTATTTTCACTTATTATTAAATGATCTTCTTTTTCAACATTTTCTTTTTCTGCATCTTCTTTCTCAACTTCTTTTAGTATTTCTTCTTTTACAGCATCTTTCTCAACTTCTTTTAGAGCATCTTCTTTTTCAGCATCTTCTTTTACAATATCTTCTTTTATAATATCTTCTTTTACATTATCTTCTTTTATAGCAACTTCTTTTTCTGGGTTATCTATAGTAAATTTAATATCTTCTAATGACTTTTTGACATCGTTTAATTGGTCTTCTGGTAGAATTTGATCAAGTAAAGAATACTGTCTATTCATTGAATCATTAATATCTTCAATTATTTCTATCATCGATAATGATTTATCATTAAAATCAGTATGATTATCAGTATCTTTGTTTGGGTCGATAATAAAACTATTTTCATCTAATAATTCTATTTTTGGAATTTCTGGTAATTCCTTTAAGTTTGAATCTGATTTATTCTTTTCATCTTTTTGTTTATTGTCTTCATTTTCATTTTTTTCCGTGTTTTTTCCTTTGCAATACAAAATATTTAAAAGGAATAATAAAGCTATTGAACTTACTAAAGTATTTGTTAATTTACTGTTTACAAGTTGACCAGGAGTTGGAATTTCTTTAGCTTCGTTAAGATAAACTTGTCTATTTCTATCAACAAAGCGTTGAGCATTAAGATAATCTCGAGAGAATAATAAACTTAAAAGAACAGAAGTTGTAGTTACTGTGTATCCAAGTAAATTATAAACGTGTCCAATAAAGTTTACTGGCTTAATTTCTGGTAATAAATCAATTTCTTTTTGAATACTACTTTCCAATGGACTGACTTTTTTCTTTTCACTCTTAATAGTAATTAATTCTTTTGGAGTATTTTCCAAATTATTATTTTCTTTCTTTAATCTCTTAGCTAATTCCATTCTACGACGTTTATTTTCAGTAAATGGAATACATCTCTTTCTGTCACTTTGCTTTTCTTTATTAAGTCCCTTTATAATTTTTCTTGTAAGAATATCATTTTGATTTTTGGCTTTTTGCTGTTCATATAATTTCTTAAAGGTTTCATATGCTTCAGTAAGTGTTTTTATCTTTTCATTAAGACTGTCATTATCAGAACTTAATTGTTGAATTGTACCTTCTGATTTCTTTATTGTTTGAGTATCTTTTTCAATAATTTTGTTTAACTTTTTAACTTGATCTTGTAAGGATCTCTTTTCTTTTGAAATATTCCAATGTTCTTTTCTATTCGAAGAAATAACGTTCTTTAACTTTTCTAATTCTTCTAACAATAATTGATTTTCTCTCTTAAATTCATTAGCTTCTGCTATAAGAATACTTCTAGAATCTAATTCTGCCTCTCTATTATTATCAACTAAATTATTAATACTAATTATATTTGAAACATTGTTATTTAATTTTTTAGTATTACTAGAATCATCATTAGAGTTATTGGAACCATTTTTAGCATCAACAAAGGAATCGGTAATTAATTTATTAGTGGTGTTATTAGAACCATCCTTAACATCAACTAATGAATCAACATTTAATTTACTAGTGCTGTTCATGCCATTCTTAGCATCTACAAATGAATCAACATCTAATTTATTTGTGACGTCATCACTGTTCTTGGCATCTACAAATGATTCAACAAATGAATCATCAAACAAATCAGCATTTAATCTACTTGCATTGGCATCACTATCCTTGGCATCAACAAATGAATCAACATCTGATTTTCCTGCTTTATCTAATTCATTATCATTGTTTGTATCAATGACTGAATCTGAATCTTCAATATTGATTTTTGATTCACTATTTTGATTAAGATCCTTTAAGATTTCTATATTAATTTTTGATTCACTATTTTGATTAAGGTCCTTTAAGACCTGAATAACATGACTATTACTTATTTGACTTTGTTGTTCCAATTGTTTGGTTTTTTCTTTAAGTTCATTAATACAATAATTAGATTTTTCTAATTTGCTTCTTAGCTCCTTAATTTCATCATTTTCTTTTTCATTAATAGCTATAGTTTTAAGTTTATCAGATATTTCCTTATTATTAATAGCCTTATTATTCTTCATTTGGCCTAATACATTCTTTAAATTATTAATTCTATTATTGATTCTATATAATTCATCGCTACTAACTTCAGGTGATAAAGATTCTATATTTTGTAATTGTATAACTTTTTCCTTTTGTTTAAGCAATTGATCATTAAGAGATTTAATATCATTAATGTTTCCTTTTTCAAGATTCTTATTTAATTGATTCATGATATTTATGCTTTTCTTTAATCGCTTAATATCATCATTCAATTTAGTAATCCTATCAGATTTACCAGTTGAATTCTTTTTAAGTGCTGTTTTATAAGTTTCTAATTCATTCTTTAATAATTTATTTTCATTTTTGACATTATTATAATTTTCTAACTTATTCTTTAATTCTTCATTTTCGATTTTAACGTTATTTAGATTATCTTCTAAGTTTGCAATTTTTTCATTCATTTCTTTAACTTCTTTTGGACCAGTTAATATTTCTCTATCTGGTACTAATTCTTCATTATCAAGGAGAATATCCTTTGGAAGGATTTCAGTCTTTTCATCTTCATCATCATCATTTTTATTTTGATCAACTATTGTTTCAAGAATAGATGGTACGTTTCCAACAATCATTTCAAGCGCCGTTGGAATTAATCCCTTTAAATGGTTTTCATATTCAACAGAAATATCTTTAATGATTGAATATTCCATATCATCTTGCTTAATATTTTTATCTATGCTTTCATTTTCATCATTTTCCTTAGTTTGATTAATTAACATTTCAAGTGCATTTGGAACCTTACCAACAATCATTTCAAGTGCAGATGGAATTAAACTTTTTAATTTATTTTCATAATCAATTGAAACTTCTCTAATCATTGATTGTTCAAAGTCATTTTCTTCATCTTGTTTATCATTCTTAGACATTGAGTCATTAATAATACTATTATCTACATTCTTTGTTTGATTAATAATCATTTCAATAGCCTTAGGTACATGACTAGCAATCATTTCAAGAGCAGTCGGTACTAATTTCTTTAAACTACTTTCATATTCCATTGACATATTTTCATGCTTAATTTCATTATTTTGTTCCTTGCTCTTTTCTTGTTCGATATTATCAATATTCTTATTTTGATATGTTACTTCTTCCGTCAATGAAGGTTCATTAGCATTATTATTAATTCTATTGAATTGCTCCATTAGTTTGTTCATGTTATTATTCTTATTCTTTTCTTCATCCTCTTCATTATTAGTTACTTTTGTTTGATTAACAATGGTTTCTATAACATTTGGAATTAATTCTGTCCATTTGTTATTAATTTTTTCTTCGGATATTGATTCTGGAACTTCATTTAATGAAGATTCTTTACCATTATTATTAATTCTATTGAATTGCTCCATTAATTTGTTCAAGTTATTTTTCTTATTCTTTTCTTCATCCTCTTCATTATTAGTTACCTTTGTTTGATTAACAATGGTTTCTATAACATTTGGAATTAATTCTGTCCATTTATTATCAACTTTTTCTTCAGATTTTGCCTCAGGAGCTTCTTTTAAGACTGAATCATCATTCAAAATTGGTCCTTCTTTTTCAATTGATTCTTCTTTTCCATTAATTTCATTGAATTTATTCATTAATTTTTTCATATCTTCTTGTTGTTTAGTTTCATTTTCATTATCATCATCATTTAATGTAACTTGATTGATAATTGTTTCAACTACTGATGGAATTAATTTTGTCCATTTATTAACTTTTTCCTCAGAAACTAATTCTGGATTATTAACAATATTAGTTGTAATCTTTCTTGAAATAACGGTTTTCTTGACATATCTTTTCTTTCCATTAGTAGGGTTTCTTGTAACTTTAACAGTTTCAGTCTTCACTGGAGAAGATTCTTTTATAATAATAGATTTATGTGGATCCAAAACAATACTAGAATAGTTAGAAATATTTGATCCTAATTCAATATCACCACTTCTATTAGCAAATTGTGAAACATCAGGTCCATTACTATTCTTAGTAGTAATGGTTTTGGTTACATATTTCTTCTTTATATACTTTTTCTTACCACTTTCAGGACTCTTTATAACTCTAGAACCTCCTGTTGTTAATGGAGATGCTTCAATTTTTGATGTTGAAACATCTTTCTTTGGAGGATGTATTGATAGATCTAATAAACTTGGACCTTCAAAGATTAAATCTTCATTATTGTTTATTTCAACAGGAGAGATAAATGACTCTTCTAATGGACCATGTAATCTTGAACTTTCAGCAATTAATGAAGTTTCAGTAGGTGTAATAAATGATGTATCCTCTTGAATTTCTTCTTTTGGTTCTTCATATATTATTTCTGGTTCAGAAACATTAATTGGAATTTCTTCTTTCGGTTCATTGGTTATTACTTCTGGTTCTGAAACCTTTATTGGAATTTCTTCTTCCTTTGGTTTCTCAGTTATTTTTTCTGGTTCGGAAACCTTAACTAGTATTTCCTCCTTTTGTTTAGGTTTATCAACATTAGTATCAGCTAAACGTAAAGGCCAATAGAGATTTAAACCATCAAGATATAATCTTCCATCATTTGAAATATTTAAGCAATAATCATTTGTAGTTAATTTCTTTTCCTCAACTTCTTTCTCTGGTTTTGGTTCTTGAATATCATCTATTCTGATAATTTCTTCAGAAGGTTCATCGAAAGTATCACTTCTCTTACTTTCTTCCATTTGGTCTAATAATTCATCTAAGGTAGGATCTTCTACTACATCTTCAATATATATGACATAGTCTTCATTTTTTGGAATATATGGTTCTGATGTAGAAATTTCCGTTGTATTTGAAACTTCATATTTATCATTATCACTTTCATTGTCACTTGGAATTGTTTCTTCTGTGATTTCATAATATTCTTCTGTAAGTAAATCATCCTCTTTGCTTTCCGATATTTTAGTATCGGTTTCTTTTTCATTTGTATTATTCAAACGTAATGGCCAATAATTCATAATATTATCATTATCATCTCCAATGGTTAATTTACCATCATCACCCACATTCAAGTAATAATTAACTGGTATTTTCTTTTCTTGAGATTGATTTACATATTTTGGATTTTCATCAAATGTCACATGCTTCTTTTTATCATCTTCAATAGCTGTATTATTAACATTAGTATCATCATTGACATCTTCTCTAACAATCATATAGGATTCTTCTACAGGTTCACGATCACCATTTTTAATTTCATTTGAAATTGACCCTTCAGTTATTTCATAAATTTCTTCATTTGTTTCATCAGGATATCCCATTGAATTAACACGAGCAATTTTACTAATTTCACCTAATTTTGGTTCTATATCTTTATTTTGTTCTGGTGCACCTTGTTCTTTTAATGATGCTTCAACATTCTTTGGCTCTGAAAGCTTTATTGGCAATGAATTCCAATAAACATTTTTATTTCCATTCATGATATATATTCTACCATCATTAGATAAATTCAAATAATAATTCTTATGATTTCTTTCTTTCATGTCATTTTGTTTATCTTGGTCTTCTTTATTTTTAACTTGATTTACAATTAATTCAATAAATGTTGGAATCAATTGTTTCCATGGATTTTCTCTTGATGATTCAGAATGAGTAGAAACTTCCTCATTATATTCCTCTTGTGGAACTTCAGATAATTCTTGAGAATCTTTTTCAACTAACTTCTCTTCTGGAACTTCGGACACTTCTTCAACTAACTTCTCATCTGGAATTTCAGATAATTTTTGTGAAACTTCAACTTCTGAAACAGATTCTACTGGGTTTTCCTTCTTTTCATTCAACTTCTTTTCTAATAAATCAGCCCTTTCCTTTTCCTTTTCAAGTTGTGAAACTAAATCCTTAGACTTTTCTTTATTATCAGCTAATTGTTTTCCTAAACTATCTGCTCTTTCTTTTTCTTGATTTGCGATTTTTTCCATTTCTGCAATCTTTGCCATTAATTTATTTATTTCTTTTTGTTTATCTTCTAGATCTTCAGGTAAACAGATTTGTCTAAGTTCTTCTTCAACAGATTCTTCAGATGATGGTTCTTTTATAACTTCTGATTTTTCTTCAATTTCTTTTTGTTTTTCATCTTCAATACTCTTAGATATTTCTTCATTATCCGCTAATTGTTTTTCTAAATTTTTAGATTTAGCCATTTCATCTTCTAATTTCTTTTCAACAATACTAATCTTTTCGAGTAATTGTTTGATTTCATCCTGCTTGGAATCATTATTTTCTTTAGCTCTAGCTTCATTATCAGTAATCTGCTTTTCTAAAGAAGAAATTTTATCTTCAGCATCATTAACCATTTTTTCATAAATTTTAACCTTTTCATTTGCATCTTCAATTTGACTATTTTTAATTTCTTCTAAATTATTTTCATTGTCAGCCATTTGTTTTTCCATTGAAGAAATTTTATCTTTAGCATTTTTAATAATTTCTTCGTAATTTTGAACCTTATTTTTAGCATCATCAAGTTGACGAGTTAAATCATCAATAATACTTTGTTTATCGTTTTCAACAACTCTAGATTTTTCTATATTGTTATTTAATTTTTCTTCCAGTTCATTAGATTTAACCTTTTCATCTTCAACTATCTTTTCAATTAAAGTAATCTTTTCAAGTAATTGCTTTATTTCATTTTGCTTAGAATCATTATCTTTTTTAGCCTTAACTTCATTTTCAACAAGTTGTTTTTCTAAAGAAGAAATTTCATCCTTGGCTTCAGTAATTTTCTTTTCATATTCTTGAGTTTTGCTCTTGGATTCTTCAATTTGATTGCTTAATTCTCGATTTAAAGCATCGATTTCATTTTGCTTAGCAACATCGGCCTCTCTTGCCTTAATCTCATTATCAGTTAATTGTTTTTCTAAATCTTTCGATTTTTCTTTTTCATTCTCCACAATTTTTTCGATAATAGTTATCTTTTCAATTAATTGCTGTATTTCATTTTGCTTGGCATCATCAAATTCTCTAGATTTTTCTTCATTATCAGCAAGTTGTTTTTCCAACGAAGATATCTTATCTTTGGCGTCATTAATTTCACGATTTAAAGTATCAATGACTTGTTGTTTATCATTATCAGCTTCTTTTGTTTTAATTTCATTATCTGCTAATTGCTTTTCTAAATCATTAGATTTACCTTTTTCATCTTCTAAAATCTTTTCAATAATAATTATCTTTCCACGTAACTGTTGAATTTCAGATTGCTTAGCATCATTATTTTCTTTAGCCTTGGCTTCATTTTCAGCAAGTTGCTTTTCTAATGATGAAATTTTTTCCTTATCATCAGCAATTATTTTTTCATAGTCTTGAGTCTTATTCTTAGCATCTTCTATTTGGCCATTTAATTCACGATTTAAAGATTCAATTTCATCTTGTTTGGCTGTATCAGCTTCCTTTGCTTTAATTTCATTTTCAGCCATTTGCTTTTCCAATTCAGCCGCTTTTTCTTTTTCTTGCTCAACAATTTTTTCAATAATAGTAATCTTCTCAACTAATTTTTGGATTTCAGTTTGTTTAGTATCATTAATATCTTTAATTTTAGCTTCATAATCAACAAGCTGCTTTTCTAAATCTTCGATTTTTTCTCTATTATCATTAATAATCTTTTCATAATTATTCTTAGCATCATTAATATCACGATTTAAACTATCTATTTCATTTTGCTTCTCAAACTCAAATTGTTTATATTTTTCCTTTTCAAGTTTTTGACGTTCAATGAAACCTTGCTTGTCCTTCTCATTTTGAACAATTTTTTGAAGAACAACTGGAATAAGTGATTTTAATTGGTTTTTCTTTTCAATCTCTAATTCCTTTGTTCTTTCTTCATTAGCTGCTAATTGCTTTTCTAAATCACTCGATTTAGCCTTTTCTTCTTCTACAATTTTTTCAATGATAGTAATTTTTTCAATCAATTTTTCTATTTCACCTTGTTTTTCATTAGCAATAACTCTTGATTTTTCTTCTTGATCAATGAATTGTTTTTCAAAATCTTTGACTTTTTCTTTTTCAATTTGGTAATAATTTTCAATTTCAGCAATCTTTAATGTTAAATTTTCAATTTCCTTTTGCTTTGCAACTCCTTCATCTCTTGATTTAACTTCATTATCAGCAAGTTGCTTTTCTATATCAGCTATTTTTTCTTTATATTCACTGATAGTCTTTTCATGCTCTTGTGCCTTATTTTTAGCTTCTTCAATTTGACGATTTAAGTCACATAATTCCTTTTGGTTTTCTAATTCTCTATCTTTTTGGTAAGAAAGGAAATCACTCTTATCTTTTTCATTTTTAACAATCTTACTCATAATAACAGGAAATAGAGCTTTTAGTTGATTCTTCTTTTCTTCTTCAAGTTTTCTTGTTTTTTCTTCATTTTCAATTAATTGCATTTCTAAATCATTAGCTCTTTTCTTTTCCTGTTCAACATTTTCACGAATTTCGGAAATCTTGTTGAGTAATTTATCAATTTCTTCTTGCTTTTCATTAACCAAATCTCTTGAATTTTCCTCACTATTTGTAAGTTGCTTCTCCAAAAGGTTAGCCTTTTCCTTTTCTTGTTCAACAATAGTTTCAATAATGGTAATTTTTTCAATTAATTTTTGAATTTCATTTTGTTTTGCCTCACCTATTTCCCTGGTTTTAGCTTCATTATCCGCTAATTGTTTTTCAATTCCAGAAATCTTATCTTTATATTCCATGATTGACTTTTCATAATTTTGTATTTTAGAATTTGCTTCTTCTAGTTGACGATTTAAATCAATGATTTCATCTTGTTGCTCAGTTGAGACATCTCTTGATTGTTCTTCATGCTCAACTAATTTTTGCTCTAAATCCTTGGCTTTTTCCTTTTCAATTTCATAATATTCTTCAATTTCAATAATTTTAAAGGTTAAATTATCAATTTCCTTTTGTTTAGCTTCACTAGCTTCTTTAGCTCTAGTTTCATTATCTAATAATTGTTTTTCCAATTCAGAAATCTTTTCCTTCTTTTCATCAATTTTATTTTCATAATCTTTTGCCTTTGTTTCAATTTCTTCTATTTTGCGTGATAATTCATTAATCTTCTCTTGCTTATCTTTCTCAACAGCTCTATTATTTTCTATGTTTCTATTTAATTGCTTTTCTAATTCATTTGCTTTATCCTTTTCTTGTTCCATAATTTTTTCGATAATAGTAATTCTTTGAAGTAATGTTTCAATCTCCTTTTGTTTAGCATCATCGACTTCTCTAGTCTTAATTTCATTATTTTCAAGAATTTTCTCTAACTCAGAAATTTTTTCCTTATGACCATTAATTTCACTTTCATAACCTTGTGCTTTAATTCTAGCTTCTTCAATTTGATGTTTTAAATCATCAATTTCTTTTTGCTTTATTAAAGCATTTTCTTTTTCAATATTTTGTTGTTCAATGAAATCCTTCTTTTCTCTTTCTTTTTCAACAATTCTTCCAATAACCATTGGGAAAAGTGCTTTTATTTGATTTTTCTTATCATCTTCAAGTTTTCTAGTTTTTTCTTCATTTTCTATTAACTGTCTTTCTAAATCTGACGATCTTTTTTTCTCTTGATCAACAATTTTTTGAATTTCAGTTACTTTCAAAAGTAATTGTTTTATTTCTTCGTCTTTTTCGTTATTAACATCTTCAGCCTTTGCATTTGTTTCTTCAATTTGCTTTTTTAAGGTTTCAATTTCTTTTTGATTTTCCAACTCAATATTTCTAGATCTTTCTCTTTCAATATTTTGATTTTCAATAAAATCTTTCTTATCCTTTTCATTTTTAACAATTTTTTGAACAATAAATGGAATTAATGATTTCATATTATTTTGTTTTTCAATTTCAAGATTTCTTGTTTTTTCCTCATTAGAGTTTAATTGATTTTCTAAATCAATTGCTTTTTTCTTTTCTTCTTGCATCAATTTTTCAATCTCGGAAATTTTATTGACTAATTTTTCAACTTCAATATTTTTTTCATTTTCAAATGCTTTTGTCTTTTCTTCTTTATCTTTTAATTCATTTTCAAGAGCCTTCGATTGTTCTTCACTTTCTTTTAATTGATTTTGCAATTTTGTAGCTCTCTCTTTTTCTTGTTGATTAACACGTTCAATTTCGGTAATTTTAACTAATAATTTTTCTATTTCGCCTTGTTTTTGTAGTTCGTAATTCTTATAATGAATTTCCTTTTCATTTAATTGTTGAATCAAATTCTTAGATTTCTCTTTTTCTTGATCAACAATATCTTGGTATTCTCTTGTTTTGGACTTTGCTTCTTCAATCTGATCTTTCAAACTTTTAATTTCATCCTGCTTTTCTATTTCAAGATTTTTTGAATGTTCATCCTTTTGATCTAATTCATTCTCTAATTTACTAACAGTTTTCTTTTCATTTTCAATTAATATGACATATTCCTCAATTTTTTCATTTGCTTCCTTAATTTGATTATTTAATTTTTGAATTTCAGCTTCTTTTTCATTTTGTATATCTCTAGATTTTATTTCTGTATCATTTAATTGGGCTTCAAATGCTTTAGCTTTCTCTTTTTCTTCTTGTGCCATCTTTTCAACGATATTAATACGGACCAATAATTTTTCAATTTCACTTTGCTTTTTATTGATAAGATCATTAGATTCAATCACTTTTACATTTAATTGGTTATTCAGAGAAAGTGATCTTTCTTTCTCTTCATCAATTTTCTTATTTGCTTGTTCGACTAATTTTTGAAGTTCTATATATTTATCATTAGCTTCTTTAGCTTCGTGGGTTAATTTCTCTATCTCCTTATCTTTTTCTAATTCTATGTCTCTAGATTTTTCAGTTTCAGCTTTTTCTTGTTTAACAAGAATTTCATATTCTTCAACAATTGTTTCATATTCTACAATTTTATTCTGTATTTTGTTAATATGAGATTTCAAATCTTCTACTTCTTTACGCTTTTCTATTTCAAAATCTCTGGACTTTATTTCATTTTCTTTTAAATGCTTTTCAAGTTGTTCAGATTTATTCTGTTCTTGTTTAATTTTATTTTCATATTCTTTTGATTTTTCATTAATCTCATTAATTTGAACAATTAACTTATCGATTTCACTTTGTTTTTGAAGTTTGTATTCCTTTGATTTTTCTTCTTGATCATTCAAATGTGATTCTAATTCTTTAGACTTTTCGCGTTCTACTATAATTAATTTTTCGTACTCTATAACTTTAAGTTGAATTTCTTTTATACGTTTTTGTAGCTTTTCAATTTCACTGTCATCAACTCCTCTTGACTGCTTTTCTTTTTGTTCCAACTGTTTTTCTAATTTATTAACTTTTTCTTTTTCTTTTTGAATTAAAGAAATATATTCTTTTGATCTAATTTCTATTTGTCTTATTTGATCAGTTAATTTTTCAATTTCTTTGATCTTTTCAATTTCATATGTAGTTTGAGTATTCTTTAATTCTCTAAGTTTAGTTTCTAATTCCTTACTTCTATTTTGTTCATCTTGAAGTAAAGTTTTATAATTATTTATTTCTTTTTCAGTTGAACGCTTTAAGTGAACGTAAGCTTTTCTATCTTCCTTTTGTTTTAATTCTAATTGATTAATAAGTTTTTTAATTTCATCAAACCTTGCTTTATATTGTCTAGATTTATTCTTTTCTTCTTCATTAATTTTCTTTAGTTCTTTAAATTTACTTTGATATCTTTCAAGTTGTTCAGCTAAAAATTTGGTATCAGCTGTTTTTTTATTTATTGATCCTTCATTGGATTGTGAATTTTCAGACATACGGTTTAAATCAATATTTTTTTCAAGTTTATCTGATTTTTCCTTATATAAAACAAGATCTGATTCTAAATTATTTTTTTCAACTTCTAATTTTTTTAATTTATTATCTTTAATTATATAATCTTTCTTAAGAGAATTAAGTTCTTCTCTTAATTTACGAAGATCATTTTCTCTATTGATGCATTCTTTTTTCATTATTTCTAATTCCTGCTTTGTATCATCATTTCCAGATTTATTGCGATTAAATGAAAAAACTTTTTTCGTTATTTCTCCAATACCTCTTGGATAAGCAGAAACTTCATTGAATGCTGTATTATTTAAATCGAAATGTACCCCACGAGCTTTATTTTCATTTTCTGTTTATTTAACATGTTTATTTAATTCAAATGAAAATAATTGTAATTAATAAATAATAAATATTAAATAATTTTTAAATAAAACATATTTTAACAGAAAGAATTATTAAATATTTCATTATTTTTCTATAATATTTTACAAAAAAGAAGAATAATTATTCTATACTATTTATTAAAATACTTTACCATTTAATATGTTATTTGATGGAGTTGAGGTTTCCTTATTTCCATTACTTAGACTGATATATTCTTTGCCTGAATATCTTCTTGTTTGAAAATCATCATTTTGATAACTTCTAATTGGTATCTTTGGAATAAAATCATCATTTTCAAAATCTAACTTGTCACCATCTGTAACATCATTAATATCAAAATCAATTTCACTTTCAACGTCTGAAGTTGATGCGCTAGCTAAAGCCTCGAGCCTCTTCAAATTATATTCTAATTTAGAAAGATCTAATAAAGCTGTTGAGGAATCTGATCCAGATTCAGATATATTTTCGTATTTTTCTTTATAATTTTCCATTTTTTTGTTTTTATTTGTTATATTTGAATTTTTTTATTTTTTTATTTTTTTTTTTTTATTTTTTTGGTATTTATTTGATTTTAT
>Ga0138321_10000021_pt1 | contig 12915 bp, 15 predicted proteins | sample Cowrumcornstover_2_FD_99373 | JGI IMG/M metagenome (GOLD analysis project Ga0138321, IMG submission 99373) | Metatranscriptome of Cow rumen microbial communities from the University of Illinois at Urbana-Champaign, USA - Cow X-1 corn stover... | ecosystem: Host-associated > Mammals > Digestive...
GTTTTGGTTTTATCATTTGATAATGAAACTCTGTTTCTCCATTAGGAACAAATCCTAATCTTTCATATAGTTTTCCAACAGGATTTTGTTTGAAGAATTGTATTCTTATATCTTGATTTTTGTGTTCTTCAAGTTTATTTTTTAAAATCATTGTTCCAAGTCCTTTGCCTTGAAATTCTGGTTTAATACAAATATTACCTACTTCATAACTTCCATCATCTAATTCTTCATCATTATAAAATCCAACATCTTGTTCATCTACTTTAATTATGTAAGCACTATTTTTATATGTTTCAATAAACTTTTTGAAATATTCCTTTTGTGCTTCTTCATCCCATTTTCCCCAACATTCTTCTACATATTTTTTATAAGCATTTTTCTTTACTTCATAAACAAAATCATAGTATTCATCAGTATATGGAACTAATTGAATTGTATTGTGCATTATAATCACTCCCTCTCTAAATTCGTAATAAGGTCTGCTACCTAAAAATTCAATTTTATTATCATTTACATATATGGTATCTTCTTCTGGAATAGCATAAATAGGTTTTGTTTTAGATAGTTCTAATAAATATTTTTTACTTAATTCTGTTCTTTCTTCTTCTCTACTTGTATAATGGCATAATAATGAATAACCATTCATTAAATCAAAACCAGAATTATCTGTTAATCCAACTTCATTTTCATCATCAGTATTGCAAGAATCTAAATCTTTACCAAATATAATTGCTCCTGCACTTCCTCCATAAACTATTCCATCTTCATTAATTAAATAATTCTTAATTTTTTCAAATGCACCACTACTTTTTAATTCACTTAATAATTTATAAGTATTTCCTCCACCTATATAAATACAAGCATAATCATTTAAGTTTTTATTCATTATTTCTTCTGCACTTATTATCATTTCAATACCTGCTGAATTAACATCACTTAATTCGTTAGTCATAAACTCTAAACAACCACTAAATGTCGGATCAACCCAAGCAAGTGGTACATATAATATTTTCTTATTATGGTCTATTAAACCATTTAATAGTTTTCTGGCACTTTCTACTTGTTTGCCATCTCCTCCACCATTTAATATTAATTTCATTATCTATCACTTTCCTTTATTTCAGTTAGTATTTTCATTACTTCTTCATATACTTCTATGCCATTACTTGCAGTGCCATCACTTCTATAAGGTGTTACAAAATCATCTGCTTCACTTAATACTAAATCTATATTATCTTTATTAACTTTATCTTTAATAATTGCAAGACAAGTATTTCTATAACCTCTAATCGCACAACCAATTAGAGATTTATAATAAGATTTTTCTGGCAAATCAGATTTAATATATAAATCCATTGCTATTTCATCAGTCACAACTCTTGGGTTATGAAGTATTATTTTATTACTTCTAAATACTCCGTGTGGCGCAGATTCACTTGGACAATCAATAATCTCTGCGTCTTCTGGTACTTCAACTTCATAAATTGTATCGCCTCTAATTAGCCATCTTAATATTTTATCTTCTCTGCTAAAATTAAATCCTCCCATTTCTTTTGGGTCATAGGTATTCGGATTCCAATTGTTTGCAATATTTATCTCATCTATTTTGTACTCTAAATCATTATTTGCTCCTGATTTATTTCCAAACATAACTTTCAAATACTTATCCATTCATTACCTCCACATTAAAGGGCTTTATTTTTTCTATTAAATTGCTCATTTAAGTAATTAGTCAATTTAATCAATTCTTGAATATTATTAACATATTTTTCTTCTAATTCACTTAAAGTTTGATATGCACTATCTACATCTGCTTGTGTAATATCGCCTTTATCTCTTGCTTCCAATAATTCGTCTTCATCTATTACTAATTTCTCTCCATTAGGAGTAATAACCATATCTAAATATAAATCATCTTCATAAGGTATTCCATTTTCAATACCAATATTTTTTGAAATATCAAAATACCATTCAATTAAATTATTATTATCATCAAACATAATAGTTATTGCATATTTGCCATTTTCTGGATAAACTTCAATCCATTCATAATCGTTATCTTTAATACAAACTGTTTCCTTACCATTATTAACAATTAAAGGATTTTCAATATTTTGTAATTTTAAGAAACAAGCATATCCCTTAAAAAAATCTTCATCTACTCTTATTTGTTCATAATTATCATTCAAATTATAGGCAAATCTTCTTTTCATATTTTATCACTTCCTTATTTTTTTCCTATATACATAGCGTGTCCACAAGTTTCAATTATTTCTTTCATATCAGATGTTTTTTCTATAATATTAATTATTTCATCAAATATCATTTTGTCTGAAACATTATATAATCTATCTTCTTTTTCATAGCCAATACCTCTTATTGACATCATAGAAATTTTCTCAAAGTTATTACTACTAAATAAATCTTCTATTTCACTTGAATTTGGATAATATCCTTCTTGAAAACCTTTATTAGTAGCATTATTAAATTTACCAGAATTAAATACTTCTTTTAAATTATCCACATTAACTTGTTCTGGATGTCTAAAATATCTATCTACAATTGCAATGCTACCAGACAAATATGGAATAAAACTAGCAAATACTAATCCATCTTTTTTTAATACCCTATATACTTCTTTAATACACTTTTCTCTTTCTTCTTTATCTAATAAATGATATAGTGGTCCGAATAATAATACGACATCAAATTTATCATCTTCATATAACTCTAAGTTTGTAGCATTTACTACATCACAAGATATAATGTTAGGATTATTAATTTTATTTGCTTTTTCCTTTGCAATTTGAATCAATCTATCTGATAAATCTCCTAAATACATTTTGTATCCCTTTTCTGCAAGTGGGAAAGTATAAACTCCTGTTGCACCTCCTAGATCCAAAATCGTTGCTGATTGAGGCAAATATTTATTTAGTATTCTCATTGTCATTTCAAATTCTAATCTTCCACTATTATCATTTACCAATCTTTCATCTTCATTAAATTCATTATAATATTGTTTAATCTTATTAAAATCTGTCATAAAAACCTCCAATTTATTTTTTCATTTTACTATAATATTCTACTCCTGTATAAGTACCATCTCTATTTAATCTACGATTAGCAATATATCCATCTTTTTTAAAACCTGCTTTTTCCATTACTCTTGATGACTGCTTATTTAACTCATTACAAGAACATTCAACAAGATAATATCCACTATCTAATAAATAATCTGATACTACTTTTAATGCTTCCGCAGCATAACCATTACCCCAATAATTAAATCTTATCGCATATCCAACATTACAATAGTTATGTTTCTTAACAACAGTATTAACATCAATATTACCTGCTATCTCTCCTGTATCTTTAATTTCAATAACCCATTTTTCATATTTGGATTCATCTGCTTCTTCAATCCAAGTCTTAATACATTGTAATTCTTCTTCCTTAGTCAAACTTGGGAATTTTATATATTTAGATAGTCTTTCATCTGTAATTATTTCATAAATTGAATCTATATCAGACTCTTTATATCTTCTCAAAATCAATCTTTCGGTTTCTAACCTTGGACTTAACATTTATATTACCTCCTTATTGTGATACTTTACTTGTAATAATAAATTCTTGTTTATCTATATCTACATTATCATCAGTTAGTATTTTTTCTAATTTCATATTTTTTACAGTCATTCCTAATGACTCATAAAATTTCAATGCAGATTTATTAAATGCCCATACATTAAGTTCTATTGAATCAACATTATCGCTTTTTGCTATATCAAGTAAATATTCATATAATGCTTTACCAATTCCTTTTCTTCTAAAATTGTTATCAACAACAATATCATCAATAAAATATGTAATTCTTTCCTTTGCAATAGGTATTGCATTATTATGTTTTTTTTCAGCCATTAATAATCCCATTATTTTACCATTTTCTTCAAAAACTATATTTAAAGCATTTTCATCATTAATCATATTATCAAAGTATTCTTTGGGAAGTGGATTACCATCTACATAAATATCTGGTCTATGTTCATAATGAAGTTCGTGAACTTGATATACTAATTTTACTAAATCTTCATAATCTTTATCTTCTACTTTTCTAATCATTTATAACACAACCTTTACTTTATCCATTCATCTTTTAATAAACCTGTTATATATTCGTCTTCAATCTTACCGGAACCTCTTGATACAAACTTTTGTCTTCTAATTCCCTCATCTTTATATCCAAATTTTAATTGCATTTTATGTGATTTTTCATTTTCCTTAAAATATCCATTTTCCAATCTTCTTAATCCTAATACTTCAAAAGCATATTTTATTCTTGCGCCAAAGGCTTCTGATCCATAACCTTTACCCCAATATTTTTCACTTATCCAAATTCCACCACCGGCTGTTCCATTATGAAAATCAATATTTGTTAATTGTGTCCCACCAATAACTTTATTCTCACTTTTTAGAACAATAGCAAAATTATATAAGTTATTATCAAGTGATTTTTTTATAAAATGCAAAGCGTCTGCTTCAGTATATGGATATGGTGCTCCTTGCAACCATTTTGTGACATTAATATTATTTAGCCCTTCTACAATATCATTTACATCATCTAATTTATACTGTCTTAAAATTAATCTTTCAGTTTCAATTATAACATCTTCGTTCATAAACAAATACCTCCATTATATTTTTTTATGCCAAAATCCTATTGAATCTTCTGTTTCAAATCCTGCACTATTATATACTTTTCTTCTCCAATCATAAGAGTTTATATAAGCATTTTCAATACCCATTTCTTTTAATCTTATTATAACACCATAAAGCATTTGTCTGCTTAATCCTTGCTTTCTATATTTTTCTCTTGTACATACAGGCTCAATAAATGCTGTGCTAGTTTCTTTATCTACATAACAGAAACAATATGTGCATATATCTCCATCATCAGTAATTATTAAACTTTCAAAACTATCTTTAAAATATCTTGATTGTTTTCTACCTTGATATGCTAATGCACCCTCTCTAAATGTTCCTGTTAATATTCCATCATCATCTGCAGGGTGAAATCCATAATGACAGGCTTTTGCTTTCATATTATCATCTAACTGCTCTCCATAGACTTGCTTAAATCCCTCTGGCAATGTTATTTGATAATTCTTTTCTAGTGGATGTTGAACATTATCATAATCTTCAGCCACATCTTTTTTATAACCTCTTTTTAATAATTCATCTGCTTGATATTTTAAACTATCGTGTGAAATAACTAGAAAATCAATTTTACCATCTTTATCTTTTTCAAATAGAGGTAGCAATTCCTTTTCAGATAGTTCTATCATTTCACTAAATATTTTCTCATATCCATTTTTTATACAACTATTAAATGAATCTCCGTCTGGTACAATCAAACCAACAATTTCATTATTTTCCTCAAATATATATGTATAATCTGATGACTTTTCTAGTCCTCTTTCGTCGTGGTATAAAGTATCTATACGAAATATTAAATCATCAAATCTTTCTGGCAACCAACATACCATATTCTTATTTTCTTTATAACAATCTGTTAGAAATTGTATTACTCTTTCATAATCTTTTTCTTTATTGAATTTTTTTATAATCATACTATCACAACCTATCTTAAATTTTTACTTTTAATCCAAGACTGATAATTTTTTTCATCATCTAATTCATAATCATAATCTACTAATGGAGTGAAATTATCTATAATATTTATTGCCTCGTTAAAAACATCTTCTTTACTTTTACCATAAACATCAATAACAATTTCATTTGGTAATAAATTTCTACTTTTTATTTTTTCATTAGATTTTATTACATTTTCAATATCATATAAACCACCCTCGTTATTATGTCTGTAAATCATTTGTTGTTTTATTTGCTCTGGATTACTAGATATAAGTTTTAGTGTAATAAACTTATAACCTTTGAATATTTTAGGCAATTCTCTTGTTCTTAAATCATCAAAATCAAGGGCTACTATATTTTTAAAACCCTTCTCATAGAAATATTTAAGTTGCAAAAGAACATTACCCCAACATATTTGTTCCTCGAATAATCCCCCATCTTCACAATTTTCAGGGATTGAAAATTCAGGTACCATATTTTGTTCAAAATAAACTCCATTATAATGTTTAAATATTTCTTTGGCTAATGTAGTTTTACCAACTGCACTCGGACCGATAATAAATATAAAATCCATAGTTTATCACTCCTTAAATTTTTTCTTCTTTCATATTTTGACTGTTAAAATCATAAATATTCTTTGCTTTTTTTATTGCTTCATCTATCATCATATTCCCGGCTAAATCGCTATAATTTAGATATTTTTTTACATTATCAACATTTGATAAAAATCTACCATATAACTTACCATTATCTATATCAGGTCTATTTTTATTTATTTGATTTATCTTTGCTATCATTCTTACTTGTGCATATTTTTTATTATTTTCTTCTATTAAAAGGTATCCTAGATATGATACATCTTTTATTTCAATATTCAATTCTTCTAGATATTCTCTTTTTAATGTTTCTTCAAAACTTTCATTTATTTCTGGTTTTCCACCTGATAATTTATACTTATTATTATCAATTCTTAATAAAATTCTGCAATCATCGGAAAATACTATACCATATACTTGTTTAACTTCATAATTATGTGGCAGTTCATTTCTTACCCAACTATATTTTACACTTTTATTATTTAATTTATATAAATAATTTTCTTTTGTTATTAGTAATTGTTTTGCAATGTTTTCTTTACCAAATACTAACTCTTTTTTCTCTAAATCAGTATGAACAAAACCTGCTTTTTTGAATGTTTTGATAGCACCTATTCTATCTAATGGAATTATATCAGATAATTCACTTATATTATTCTTTTCAAAAGCAACTTTTTCAAGTTCTAATAAAGCATTATAACTATAACCTTTTCCTCTGTATTTATCTTGAATAACAATTCCTATACTATGTATTCCATTATCTAAATAATAATATACTTCTCCAATAGGCTCTGCTATTTTACTATCATAGATATAAGCAAAATATTTATCTGGCTCTTTATTAACCCAATTATTATACCAAGTTATCATTTCTTCGTCAGTTTTAGTTATAGTCCCTGTTTCTTTATCATAACCCTTTAAATCCATATCATAACCTGCATTATATGACATTGTCTTAAGGTCTTTCATCCATTCTTGTCTATAATGTAATTCATCAATACTAGGTACTTTTAAATATGTATTTGGCATACAAACACTTCCTTACTTTTTAATACTTTTCGTTCTATCAACTTTATGTATTACATCTACTTCATCTTCTGTTGGTTCTTCCCATTTAGATTCTAACTTTTTCATTAGTCCCTCATCTAAATAAAAATCTGAGCCACCATTACCATCTAATACTCTTTGATTTCTTTCTGCAATATTTTGTTTCCAAGTTTCATCATCAACACATACATAATGAATTTCACATTCTATTCCATTATTTTTGTAATATTCTCTTATTTCTTTTCTATCTTTGTGTGACCATAAACCTCTTTCAAAAATCACATTAGCACCGGCTTGTGCTATTTCTCCAACTTTTCTAGTTAGATATTTATTTAATCTCTCAGAGAATACATTATAAAATTCTCCTTGTTCATTGTTTATCAATTCATAAGTGGCTTCATCTGGCGATATAATTACTGCATTTAAAGACTCTTTAATAGCCTTTGAATAATGACTTTTACCACTACATATTTTGCCACATACTAATATTACTTTACCCATAACAATTGTCACCTTTCTTATTATTTTTCTTTTATTAAACCACTTGGTGTTAAAATATATAAACTATCAATTACTTTGCTTATGTATTTTCTATCGTGAGATATACTTATAATTGTACCTTTGTACTTATTTAATACCTCTCTTATAACAGGATTAGATAGTGGACTAACATTTCTTGTAGGCTCGTCTAATACTAATACATCACATTTATCCAATACTAATTTAACAAGAAATAATTTTGCCTTTGTCCCATTACTTAAATATTCAATTTTAGACATCATTTCTTCTCTAGTAAATTTCATATTCCCTAAATATGTTCTTGCAAGTGTAATATCACTTTTACTTCCACTAGGAGATACAAAATCTAGTACATATTCATACTCATTTAATATATCTTCATACATTTGTGGCATATAACCAACTTTAATATCTTCTCTATCTTTTATTTGATTATATATATACTTAATTAATGTTGACTTTCCTATACCGTTTTTTCCAATAATACATAAATGTACATTTCCTACAATGTCTAATTTAATATTTTTTGATAAAACTCTATTACCAATTTTAAGTTCTGGTATATTAATATTTGCAATATTCTTTGTTCTAGGTATAAAAACATCATCAAAATTAAAATAAATACTTTCTTCTACATCTGGCATTTCAGTTAAATCCATATCTTCTAATCTTTTTTCTTGTGATTTAAGTGTATGCATTTTCTTTTTTAAAACTGCTGCACCATGTGGATCTTGTCTAGTAATAGTATTTTGTTGATATTCAACCTTTTGCATAATTTGTCTTAATCGTTCTTGCTTTTTGTTAAAATCTCTTTTTTCTGATTTAGCAATTTGTGCTTGTTTATCAATAGCACGAAGTCTTTGACTAACATAAGTATCATAATCAATTTTCAATAATGTATATCTACATTCTGTTTTCTTTTTTATTTGTTCTAAATGTAATATTATATTTGCCGTATTAGATAATAATGTTTCATCGTGCGAAACATATATAATAGGTTTAGTTGTCTTATTAATAAAATTCTCCAACCATTCCAATGTTTCTATATCTAAATCATTCGTGGGCTCATCTAAGAATAAAATATCATATTCTTTTATTAATAATTTTAATATACTAATTTTTACTTTTTCTCCACCTGATAATGTATTAATTTGCTGATTTAATACAGAATCACTTAATTTTATTAATTCTAAATATTTGTATAAATTACTTATATTCTCATAATAATCATTATCATCTTTAAATAAATAATTATATACACTTTTTTTCAAATAAATGTCACTCATAGATTGTTCTAAATAGCCAATCCTATTATTTTTATAATTTATATTTCCATTTATTTCAGCATAGTCACATACTCCCATAATCGCTTTAAGTAATGTTGACTTTCCATTGCCTTCTTCGCCTATAATGGCAAGTTTATCTCCTGTATTTAAAACAAAAGATAAGTTTTTTATTAAATATCTACCACCAATAGATACACTTAAATTATTTACTTCTAACATATTATGCCTCCTTTATGGCATAATCAAAGTTTATGCCGTACTTATTTAATTAATTTAACTAATATTCTCATTTTCTCACCTCATTTTTTTAACTATATAGAGTCATAATAATAAACATTTTCTGGCAATTCTTGATTAGGCAATTTAAAAGTTCTTGTTTTGATAAACTTACCACCAATGTGCTTATAATATTCGTTTGATGGATTACCATCTAAACAACCTATAATCATTTTAGTGCAACCCAATGTCTTTAATTCTTCAATTCCTATTTCAGTTAGTTTTCTACCAAAACCATTACCTTTATATTTCTTAATCATATATAGAGCAAATATCTCTCCTTGATTTTTGTATTCTTCGTCATCTGTTATACCTACATTGACAAATCCTACTACTTTTCCATCAACTTCTAATACAAATTGATGATTATCATTTTCATCAAAATTATTGAAAGATTTTTCTCCTCTTTCCTTTTCTGTATTAGGAAGATTATCTAAAAACTCATCATTTACTATTCCTCTATAAGTTTCTTGCCAAGCAACTGTCACAACGTGTGCTACATCATAACAATCTTTTTGTTCTTTTCTTCTTATTTTATACTCCATAAAATGTTCAACTCCTAGTTATTTTACTTTTTTTGTTTCATTAAGTTTTAGTTTTTTTACTTTTTCTCTTACTTCTTGCATTCTTTCTTCATCTTTGGTATTTTTATAATTTTCTAATGATTCTATTATACTATAAAATACTAATCTTTCGTTAATGTATGGTATCTCATTTAACTCTTTATAATTTTCTAAAAACATACTAATTAAATTTTGATAATCAGATTCAACTGCTAACATATCTGTTTTAGCACTTGCCCATAAATAAGGCTGAGTATCGTATTTTGAGAATATTCTAAACTCATAATCTATTGGTGCTACCATACATCTCTCAAAATCTAATAAATGTAGTTTCGTTCCATCAAACATAAAATTATCAAAATGCAAATCTCCGTGTATTAGTCCAAATGTATTTTCTTTAAAATACTTATAGCACATATCTATTAAATCATTAAATAATTCATCATCAAGATTGCACTTATCTTTTAAATATAATATTTTTGTCTTTAATATTTCTAAAAACTCATAACCTTTAACTTCTTTTGAGTGAAAAGGTTTTAAAATATCAATAATTTGAATTACTATTTTTCTTCTTTCAATATCAGATAATCTATACCATAATTCATATAAAGTCTTACCAGATACTTTTTCTATAACTTCGTAATAATAAGGTACTACGTTTTTAGTTGTATCACTAACATATAATTTTGGTATTCCATTATTATCTTTATTTTCTTTATAGAAGTTTATTTCATTTTCAAATCTTTCTTCATTTTTAGAATCAGTACATATTCTAATTATGTAGTTATCAACTGAATATATAGTATTTGTAAACCCTGCTGTGATAAGTCTAAATTGTTTACCTTTTAATATCTCATTACTATCTACAATTTGTTGCATTACACTATCATAATTTTCAGTTTCTTTGATTGTTAATTTTGTAATAATATCATACATATCTCCGATTAAATCTAAATATCTATTTATTTCATAAATAGTTTTTACAACTTCATTCTCTGCAAGTTTCATTTCTTCTTCATCATTAGAAACAATACCTAGACTTCTTTCTAAATTATATTTAAGCCAACCAAATCTACCTACTAAATTACCACAAATAACATCATACCACTCAATATCTTCAATATTTCTATATTTAGAATACTCTTTAAATATTGCTATGAACTTTTCTTCACTAAAATTATTACTTAAAAATCCAGACCAACATAATGCGTCTTCTAATAATTCTCTTTCTGGATTAGCAACTCCTGCACATTCCCAATCAATAATAATAGGATTATCGTTATTCCACATTACATTTTTCGGATCCATATCAGAGTGACATATTGTTTGATTATTGTTTGTAGCATTAAATCTTTGATTTGCTCTTTTTAGCATAGAGTTATATTTCTTATAATTCTTTAAAAATACATTTTTATATGGCATTTTACTAAAATTAGGATTATTTATATAACTCTCCCAATCATATAATCTCTTATATTCAACTACATTAGGCTCTAATCCTATTTCTTTATAATCTAATGAATGAATATGTGCTAAAACATTTCCAATTTTCTTGCAATGTTCAACAGTTATTTCATCATCTTTTAATGTTTTTCCCTCAACATAATCAAATACCATATAATACATATCATCTAATTTTGTTAAGTAATTACCATCAATATCTAATGCACTAGATACAGGTATTCCATTTTTCTTTGCTAGATTAGAAACTGATTCTGATACTACAAAATTACCGTATGCTTCTTTCCTAGACATTACTTCTGGATTTAATACTTTAACACAATAAATACCTTTATCTGTTTCTACTTTAAACATTTTGTGCATTAAACCACCAGATATTTTTGTAATATTAATTACTTTACCAAAATCATATTTCTCACAAAATTTTTCTATATTCATCATTCTCACCAACTATCTGTAATTTTTCATTTTCAAAATTATATTTATAATAATGTACTTGTCCATTATCATTGATACCAATGATTGGACCTTTTTCATCCCAAACTTTATATACAAAAGGCTCATTAAATTTACTTTTTAAAAAATCGTATGCTTGAACATATAAAGGATTATACATATCACTTATTTCTATATCATCAACACCAGATAATTTTTCGTGATTTGTTAATTTTTTTATTATTTGCCATCCTAAATAATGTTCTTCTATTTTATAAGGCTCAAATCCCATATCTAAATAAACTTTTACTGCTAACCAAGTATGTGTTTGTGTATGTAATAAAGTCTTCTTATGTCCTAATCTTCTCATCTGCTTTAATGTTTCACATATTAAAGGTTTTGATAAATGCTGTCCTTGATATTCTTTCTTTACAGAAACCCAATGAACATTACCTGTAATATCATCTACTTTATTTTCTAAATAAAATGCAGTGGATGTAGCAACTTTCTCGCCTTTTTCATTTTCTATAAAGATACAAAGTTTTTTTAATTCTTCATAATGATTTCCATAATAATGATTAAACGCTTCCATTCCCTCATCAAAAGTTAAAAATTCTCCACTAGACATTTCTATTTCAACCCAGTCTTTTTCATCTCCGTCATTGAATAAAACAAATCTATATCCGTCTGGAAGTTTATATTCTTTTATATTATCTAAATCATTATTTACTAAATACAAATCTACATATTTTAAAGTTCTATCTATTGTATTCATTCTATAACATCTCCATTCTTTGAGTCTTTTTTAAACAAAAAGACCCTCTAATAATAGAGAGTCCACCACAAAACTATACTAATAAAGTCTATTTTATTGTACGCTTAAAGAAAGTGTGATTAACCCACTATTATTTACAAATTCTATTAATTTTCTTACATTTACTTTTTTCATTGTCAAAATCACACTTTAATTCTTTAATACCCTTTTCACTTTCCGTTATAAGAGTTTCAATTTTTTTTCTAGATATTTCCATAACAATTAAGAAATTTATCATTGTTGAATAATATTATTAAATAATTACA
>Ga0138321_10000026_pt1 | contig 12312 bp, 1 predicted proteins | sample Cowrumcornstover_2_FD_99373 | JGI IMG/M metagenome (GOLD analysis project Ga0138321, IMG submission 99373) | Metatranscriptome of Cow rumen microbial communities from the University of Illinois at Urbana-Champaign, USA - Cow X-1 corn stover... | ecosystem: Host-associated > Mammals > Digestive...
CAATTGTGAATGAATAAACCAATTTATGAAAAAAAATAATAATAAAATTACATTAAAAATAAAAATGATGAACGTTAAAAAAAAAAATTTGATTGAAAAAAAAGAGGCAATTATAATTATTTCGATAATTGTGATATAAAAAAGATAGTTCAATAAATTTTGTTATTTATAATTTATAATTATAAAAAATCTTTTTTTTTTTTTTTTTTTTTTAATTTTTTTTTTTTTTTTTTTTTTTTTTTTTTTTGTTTTTTTGTTTTTTTGTTTTTGTTTTTCTTTTGTTAGTTATTTTCTTTCTTTTTCTTTTTCTTTTTCTTTTTTTATATTTTTCTGTTTTTGGTTTTTGGTTTTTGGTTTTTGGCTTTTGGTTTATTTATTTGTTAGTTTGTTTTTATTTTTTATCTACGTTTCTTTTATAATTTTGTTTTAATTTTTGTTTTTATTTTTTTGTTTGGCTTTGTTTTATTTTTGCTTTTGGTTTTATTTTTGTTTTTTGCCTTATATAAAAATTTATATCTTTTTAAAACCATTTTGATAAATAATTTCCCCTATTATCTTCAAAAGGACTTTTTAATTAAAAACTTTCTTTTATTATGGATGTCATCTTCAAATTTGTATTCAATAATGGAAATATGTCACAAATTTCATTGCTATGTGTTAATAACACAACTGTTTAATTATTTTTTTTTCCTTAATTAAAAATAAATATCTTTGGTGAAAAAAATTATATATAAAAAGAAAAAAAATTTTTTTTTTTTTTTTTGGTATTATCATAATTAAAAATATTTTAAAATAATAAAATAAAATTCAATAAATTATTTATTTAAATATATATATTGATTACTGAAAAATTTATGACATATAAATAAAATATAATATAAATAAAGATTGGATATGATAAATAGTAATTATTGGTTTAATTTAATTTAATATACTTGATTCATCAGTGGTTTTAGATTATGCTTTAGCAAATACATTATCAATAAGCTCTTCAACAATTTCTTTAACGATCATTTCCTTGGATTTTTCCCCATCAATAATTGGTTGGTCATTAACTTTTACCTTAATTTCATTAAGTTCTTCAGTTTTTTCAGAAATTTCTATAACTGGTTGTTTTATTTCTTCAGTTTGTGGTTCAACAACTTCTTCCTTAACTTCTTCAATTGGTTGTTCTTCAACAACTTCTTCCTTAACTTCTTCAATTGGGTGTTCTTCAACTACTTCTTCCTTAACTTCTTCAATTGGTTGTTCTTCAACTACTTCTTCCTTAACTTCTTCAATCGGTTGTTCTTCAACAACTTCTTCCTTAACTTCTTCAATTGGTTGTTCTTCAATAATTTCTTCCTTAACTTCTTCAATTGGTTGTTCTTCAACTACTTCTTCCTTAACTTCTAATGACTGTTCTTCAACAGCTTCTTCTCTAACTTCTTCAATTGGTTGTTCTTCAACTGCTTGCTCTTCAATTGGTTGTTCTTCAACTGGTTGTTCTTCAACTGGTTGTTCTTCAACCGGTTGTTCTTCAACCGGTTGTTCTTCAACTGGTTGTTCTTCAACTGGTTGTTCTTCAACTGGTTGTTCTTCAACTGATTGTTCTTCAACCGGTTGTTCTTCAACTGGTTGTTCTTCAACTGGTTGTTCTTCAATTGGTCGTTCTTCAATTGGTTGTTCTTCAATTGGTTGTTCTTCGACTGGTTGTTTTTCAATTGGTTGTTCTTCAATTGGTTGTTCTTTAACTAGTTGTTCTTCAACTGGTTGTTCTTCAACTGGTTGTTCTTCAACTGGTTGTTCTTCAACTGGTTGTTCTTCAACTGGTTGTTCTTCAATTGGTTGTTCTTCAATTGGTTGTTCTTCAACATCTAATTCAATAACTTGTTCAATGATTTCTTCTTTAACTTCTTCAACTGATTGTTCTTCAATTGGTTCAACAACTGATTCAACAACTGATTCAACAACTGATTCAACAACTGGCTGTTCAATAATTTCTTCTTTAACTTCTTCAATTGGTTGTTCTTCAACAACTGGTAGTTCAATTATTTCTTCTTTAACTTCTTCAACTGGTTGTTCTTCAACAATTGGTTGTTCAATTATCTCTTCTTTTACTTCTTCAATTGGTTGTTCTTCAATAACTTGTTCTTCAACAACTGGTTCAACAACTGGCTGTTCAACAACTTCTTCTTCAACTGGTTGTTCTTCAATAACTTGTTCAATTATTTCTTCTTCAACAACTGGTTCAACAACTGGCTGTTCAACAACGGGCTGTTCAACAACTTCTTCTTTAACTGGTTCTTCAACAACTGGTTCAACAACTGGCTGTTCAACAACTTCAACTGGTTGTTCTTCAACAACTTGTTGTTCAATTATTTCTTCTTTAACTTCTTCAACTAACTGCTCTTCAACAATTGGTTGTTCAATTATCTCTTCTTTTACTTCTTCAATTGGTTGTTCTTCAATAACTTGTTCTTCAACAACTGGTTCAACAACTGGCTGTTCAACAACTTCTTCTTCAACTGGTTGTTCTTCAATAACTTGTTGTTCAATTATTTCTTCTTTAACTTCTTCAACTAACTGTTCTTCAACAACTGGTTCAACAACTGATTCAACAACTGGTTCAACAACAACTGGTTCAACAACTGGTTCAACAACAACTGGTTCAACAACTGGTTCAACAACTGGTTCAACAATTGGTTCAGCAGTTGGTTCAACAATTGGTTCAACAATTGGTTCAACAATTGATTCAACATTTGGTTGTTCAACAACTTCTTCCTTAACTTCTTCAATTGGTTGTTCTTCAACAACTTGTTCTTCAACAACTGATTCAACAACTGGTTGTTCAACAATTTCTTCTTTAACTTCTTCAACTGGCTGTTCTTCAATAATTTGTTCTTCAACAACTAATTCATCAATTGGTTGTTCAACAATTTCCTCTTTATCTTCTTCAATTAGTTGTTCAACAATTTCTTCTTTAATTTCTTCAACTGGTTGTTCAACAATTTCTTCTTTAACCTCTTCAACTGGTTGTTCAACAATTTCTTCTTTAACCTCTTCAACTGGTTGTTCAACAATTTCTTCTTTAATTTCTTCAACTGGTTGTTGTTCAACAATTTCTTCTTTAACTTCTTCAATTGGTTGTTCAACAATTTCTTTAACTTCTTCAACCGATTGTTCAACAATTTCTTCCTTAACTTCTTCAATTGGTTGTTCAACAATTTCTTCTCTAACTTCTTCAACTAGTTGTTCTTCAGTAATTGGTTTTACAATTTCTTTCTTAACTTCTTCAATTGGTTGTTCTTCAATAACCGATTGTTCAACAATTTCTTCTATAACTTCTTCAACTAGTTGTTCAACAATTTCTTCTTTAACTTCTTCAACTGGTTGTTCTTCAACAACTGGTTTAACAACTGATTCAACAACTGGTTCAACAACTTCTTCCTTAACTTCTTCAACTGGTTGTTCTTCAACAACTGGTTCAACAACTGATTCAACAACTGGTTCAACAACTGATTCAACAACTGATTCAACAACTGGTTCAACAACTGGTTCAACAACTGGTTCAACAACTGGTTCAACTACTGGTTCAACAACTGGTTCAACTACTGGTTCAACTGGTTCAAAAACTGGTTCAAAAACTGGTTCAACAACTGGTTCAACAACTGGTTCAACTACTGGTTCAACTGGTTCAATAACTGGTTCAATAACTGATTTAACAACAACTGGCTGTTCAACAATTTCTTCTTTAACTTCTTCAATTGGTTGTTCTTCAGCGACTGATTCTACAATTGGTTCAGAAATTGGTTGTTCAACAATTTCTTCTTTAACTTCTTCAACGACTGGTTCAACAACTGGTTGTTCAACAATTTCTTCTTTAACTTCTTCGATTGGTTGTTCTTCAACAACTGGTTCTACAATTGGTTCAGCAATTGGTTGTTCAACAATTTCTTCTTTAACTTCTTCAACAACTGGTTCAACAACTGATTCTTCAACTGGTTGTTCTTCAATAATTTCTTCCTTAACTTCTTCAACTGGTTGTTCTTCAATAATTTCTTCCTTAACTTCTTCAACTGGTTGTTCTTCAATAATTTCTTCCTTAACTTCTTCAATTGGTTGTTCTTCAACTACTTCTTCCTTAACTTCTTCAATTGGTTGTTCTTCAATAATTTCTTCCATAACTTCTTCAATAGGTTGTTCTTCAATAATTTCTTCCATAACTTCTTCAATTGGTTGTTCTTCAACAGCTTCTTCCTTAATTTCTTCAATTGGTTGTTCTTCAATAATTTCTTGCTTAACTTCTTCAATTGGTTGTTCTTCAATAATTTCTTGCTTAACTTCTTCAATTGGTTGTTCTTCAACTACTGCTTCAACAACTGCTTCAACAATTGGTTCAATAACTGTTGGCTTAACAATTGGTTTAACAACGGGTTCAACAGCTGGTTTAATTGTTGGTTTAATAACAACTGGTTCAATAACTGTTGGTTTAACAACTGGTTCAATAACTGTTGGTTTAACAACTGGTTCAATAACTGTTGGTTTAACAACTGGTTTAACAACTGGTTTAACAACAATTTCTTCCTTAATTTTATTAATTGATTGTTCTTTAACAGCACCCTTTTCTTCTTCATTCTTATATTTTTCAATAATCATATCAAACTTCATGGTGGCATTACTACTAAAGCTTTCTTCATCCATAGAGTGATGTGGATGATGCTTTTGACTAATATTATTAAATTCTTCATTAATTTCAGAACTTAAGCTACCTAATTCTAAATTAGTCTTAAAGTCTTGACTAATATCAAGGTCACTTTGGTATTTCTTTTCCTTTTCAAGATTAAGAATATTTTCATCCAATCTACTTTCACCTGGTACACTAATAAAACTGTATTGAATACTTTCTTCATACAAGGAATTCCTTGAATTATTATTGGAAAGAAGAGAGAAATCTTTATCGATACCAAAACTAACATCATTACGATTGGTAAGATCAAGGTGAGTTTTATTAACATCCTTTGTAGGAGAAATACCTTCACTATCTTCTTCATCACGACCGGATAAGGAAGGAATAATAAGAGTAGGTAGGTTATTATTTGTTGGACGTTCAAAGATATCATCAAAGAGCTCAGTATGCTTAGAAAGAGAAGAAGGAAGTGGTTTATTATCAATTCTACCATTCTTAATTGGATTAGTAAAGTAATTAATTTCTTCTTCCTTAGGATGAGTAGTTGTTGGCACTCCAGATTTGTCGAAGTTCTTCTTAAAACTATTAATATTAATCTTTTTAATATCATTCTTATTAACAAATTCATTATCCTTGGGTGGAAGAGGTGGTATGTTCATTTCCTTTCTCAAACTGCTACCACTGTTAACAATCTTTGGAAGTTGCTTAGTAATAACTCTTGGTGGTATAGAAATATTTTCGTCTAATGCGGATGATAACTTGCTACTAATTCTTGGTGGTTTAACTAAGCTTTCTTCGTTTGGAAGTACAATCTTGCTACTACCACTACTGTTAGTACTATTGCTGCTCTTGTTTAAGGCATCATCATCCTTCATCAAATTCAAAATAAGATTTTTAGTAACCAATGTTTCATCATGATCATCTTCTTCACTCATACGTTTAACCTTTGTAGAAGTTTCCTTACTTTTATGATCAGTTTTAAAGGTACTTGCTTCAATAGAAGAGGTTGTACTAGTGTTGAACTTTAAGCTATCAAAGATAGACTTTTCAAGATTAATTGAAGAAGAGGTCATGATAGAATTATTATTATCATGTTTACTATCATATTTACTGCTATTTAAGGAAGAGGAAATGGTGAAGGGTTTATAAGTTGAAGATGATGTGGATGAGGTATAGGTCTTCATTTCAGAGTTAGATGGTGGTAATTTAAAGGTAGTAGCAGTAGTAGAAGATGGTGAAGCCAAAACCTTCTTTTCAGTAGATAATGGTGAAGATGGCTTCTTATCAATTGTTAATCTGAAGGCGGATGAAGCAGATGGAGATGATGACTTCTTTTCAGAAGATAATCGATAGGACGAAGAAGAGGTTGGGGATGATGGTTTCTTTTCATTAGATAAACGGAAGGGCGAAGAAGAGACTGGTGAAGTAGGTTTCTTTTCAGTAAATAAGTTAAAGGAGGGAGAAGGTGATGGAAGATTTGACATCTTTTCAAAGAAAAGATATTTTACAGTAGAAGTATTATTATTACTATTATTATTACCATTACCACTACCACTATCATTACCAATGTAGTGTTTTGTAGTGTTGTTTGGAATGACTGGAGAATGTGTTGGGGTAGATGGTAAGGTATATTTAGTGACTACTGGTTTACCTTTATCATAATTATTATTATTATCGATATATTCTTGAACTTTTGCATTAGAGGCTTTCTTATCAAAATCATCCATTTTTTCACTATCAGCCATTTCTGAAATTTCTTCATATTCAATCTTTCCGAACAAAAATTCATTATTTTCAATTAAAATTTCAACGGCTTCACATTGACGTTTCATATCTTCAATCAAACGTTGTGCTGATTGGGTCAAAGGAGATGGTTTAAGAAGGGTTGGTCCAAAAACAATAGCTAAATTCTTCAAGGTCATCTTATTAATGGTAGAGTAAAGAGAAACTCGGAACAAATGTTGACAAAGAAAACGAAGAGTCACAAAATGAAGTCCTGGTAACATATGAACAACATCTTGGAATCTAACCATACGCTCATGGTAATCCTTAATTTGACTAGCACGAATAAAATCATTATATAAATCATAAGTACAAACTGGTTGACGTTCCTCACCGATACCATCTCTTAAATAAGATTTTAAGCAACCAGTAACGACATGGACATCATTATCATACAAGTCATTTGGGGATTCAAACGAATTAAATTCTAAGGGGATAGAAGTAGTGGACTTTGACTTGGCATGAGAATACCTTACTTTTATATGTTCCATGCTATCATCCCTTGGTGAAATTAAGTTTACCTTGAAAGGATCCAATTCAAACTTCTTTCTTAAGGATTGAACGGTAACCGAATTACCAGATAAACGATAAATACCTTCTATTCTTAAACCAATTCTTTCAACTAATTCTACACATTTCTGAATGAGAATTGGTACTTCTGGAAGATTAGGATCACTGATGGTTGAAGGAAAACTGAAACGATTTAAGGCTGATGATTTGAAAATAGGTGAAATGTTTTCAAGAGTTTTACGATAGTAATTAGTATCAATGGATAAAGGTAATGGATTGGAATTTTTGGAATTTTTGGAATTTTTAGAAGGCTTATCTTCATTGCTTAAAGATAAATGTTCACCATCTAAGAATTTTTGATTCAACTTCATATTATTCTTAATATCAAGCATTAAGTCTTCATCATTTCTATTCTTACTCTTGGTATCATTAATACTACTATTATTGTTCATTTTAGTGACAGAATAAGGTGAAGAAATATCATTCTTAGTAAAAACATTATTATTATTATCTTTACTTGATTTAGCAAAGTTACTTATATCTTTATTCTTCTTACTACTCTTAGAAGGTGAAGAAAAGTGGGCAGTAGTAGAAACACTATGGGTAGTCTTTGCAATAGCATTAATTAAAGGAGAATAGAACTTGGACTTTTCTGGTTTCTTTGGGATTTGTGGTGAAGAAGTGGTATCAGTAGAAGAGGCCATAGCACCTATTAATTTATTTCTATTATCTTTGGTTGGGTTAGAAGCGTATTCTACAAAGGCGTCATTGTTGTTTTTTAATTCTCGGGCGGCAACGTTTAATGGACGAGTAGGAATGGAAAGTACTTTACTACCTATTTGACCTGGTAATGAGGATCCATTTGCGCCATCATGTGAAAGTAATACAGGAGCACCAATTAAACTCTTCTTAACCTTATCCTTATTCTTCTTACTTTTCTTTTCTTTCTTTTCCTTTTTACTTTTCTTACCACTACCTGCTGAAATCAATTCATTTGCTTGGTCTGTAATTTCATCTAAATTAATAAGATTATTATTGATAAAGAGTGATGGAGTAGGCATTTGAGCATCATTCATAGCAGATTCGGTATTATTGAAACGACTAGCAATATCATTTTTAGTCATTGGGGGTTCAGCATTCTTATAACGGGAAAGTACATCATTCTTTGGTGTTGGAGGTTCAGCATTCTTATAACGAGAAAATACATCATTTTTAGGTGTCGGAGGCTCAGCATTCTTATAACGGGAAAGAACATCATTCATTAATGTCGGTGATTCAGCATTCTTATAACGAGAAAATACGTCATTCTTAGGTGCTGGTGGCTCAGCGTTTTTATAACGAGAAAGAACATCATTTTTAGATGTTGGAGGTTCAGCATTCTTATAACGGGAAAGAACATCATTCATTAATGTAGGTGATTCGGCATTTTTATAACGTGAAGAAGGTGTACGTACTATATTATGTTTTGCTAAAGATGTTTTTGCGAATTTTGGTGAAGCGTCTGTAAAGCCACCAGAAACTGAATTAGCTGATTTTGATTCTACGTTATCTGTAGATTTCTTTGAATCATTAATCTCTACTTTATTAGAATTGCTAGAAGATTTTGTTGAAGAGGAAGTGGGTTTAGTATATTTGGAATTTGTGAAAGAAGAAAAATTATTAATAAATTCTGGCATTGAATACTTTCTATAATATCTTGAATTTGAAGTAGGTGATAAAAGGTTATTATCATTATTTATTGATTTTTTGTTATCATCAAGAGTAGTGGCATCCAAGGATGGCTTTCTACTCTTGGTAATTTCAACAGCATTTCCATCTGATTTTTTTGCAAAAGGATTTTCTGATGAGATAGAATAAGCTTTAGGGCGATGGTTTATGACACTAGGTGAAGGTGTATGTGAATCTTTTCTTTCATCAATATCATCACCTAAATTATTATCTGATTTTTTATGAGTAGAAGAAATAGAATTAGCTGATGAGGATGAGGAATGGTATGATGCAGCATCATCAATTTGTTTACAGTAGTTATAGAATTTCTGAGTATATTGATTTTGAATAGATTTGATCGAATTTTTTCCTATTTCATTAGAATCTTTATCGGTCTTAGGTACTTCGGGGAATTTATAATTTTTCAAATCTAAACTATGTAATAAATCTTCAGTAGGATTTTCTGTGGTAGGTGAATTATTTTTTGATTCAAAATGTTCCATAATATTCTTATAATCATTTTTATAATCACTAATGTAATCATCTTCATAGTCTTTTTTGAAGGTATTCTTGTAATCACTCTTATTTTCTTTTTTATAATCTGATACGGTATCTGTTTTAATATAACTACCTTGTTTTAATGAATTTTTCCAATTTGAAACTTCTGTTTGCATTAATTTATCAAAATCATAACTCTTATTATCATCTGCTGAATTGTCTTCAACAACATGACTTACACCAATATTTGAAATTTCAATTAACATTTGGTCCATTAAATACTTTGGTTCTTGTTCCTTTAAATCAACTTCTTGAATAGTAGATAAAACCAGTATGTTTTGATTATTATCAGTAATCACTGGTGTAACAATTGAGTAGTATAATGGTATATAATGAACAAGAATTTTCTTGGCTGAAAGAATTTCCAATGGACCACTTATATCATTTATTGTCAAAATAAGACTATTATGATGATGATGTTGATGATGTTGATTAGTTTGATTATTTTGTACTTCACTATCTTCCTCAACAGCTTGAGAATTTGTATTTGATGATGGGGATGATTCAATCATTTTTATTTGCTTTCTAGTAGCATTAGACTTTGATATTGATAATATTCTACTTAAAGGTTTCCCTACAAGATTCTTTCTTAAATTTTCAATACTCATTTTATTCATAACAGAATGTTTTGATTTAAGATTATTTGATGGTTTTGGTGGTGACTTCTTACGTATTAATTGAAAGAAGAATATATATGGACCACGAATTTCAACATAAAATATCAACCATTTTGAAGAAGATGCGCTTATTGTTAATTCTTGAAATTTATCCTTCTTTAAAAATGTATTATACTTTAATTTATTAATTACAGAAGTACTAGAATTACTCATATTATTATTACTTTCATTCGTGTAAATATTTTTTCTTAAAATATAACCTGATTTTTCGAGAGGCCATTTCAAACTGAGATTTGCTATATTTTCTGAAATTTGTTTATTATCTATAAATTCATCAATTTTTAATCTAGGTAAAACAAAACAACTAGAATGACCTTCAAAACTTGTAATATCACTAATTAAAAGAGAAGATCTCTTTTCTGCTACAAGCTTTGGAATATTAAGTATATGTTGTTCAAAGTAAGATTTAATATTTAAATATTCTCTCGTAGAAATAGCTTGAATTTTTGTTTTAGAAAAAACAGTAGCATTAGCAATTAATGCCGATGAACTATCTTCTTCATTACTATTATTATTATTACTATATATATTTCTAGAATTGGTTGATAGATAATTATTATGTGATTGTGACCTTTGCGGAAAGTCATTGCTGTTTAAATAGTGTTTGTAAGTTGAAGATGATGATTCACCTTCACGAGGAGTAGATCTTGTTTTTGACATTTTTTCGGGATTAGATGAATAAGTATATGAATATTTTGAAGATGAATATGGTAAAGTATAATATTTGTCCATTCTATCTGATAATTTATAAACTTTGGTTTGTATATTGCTATCCATTTTGAAGTATTATTATTTTCTAAAATTATATAAAATTAAATTGATTTTAAGAATGTATTTATATAAAAGATATATATAAATATTTGAATATGAATACAAAAAATTTATTTTATTGTATTCATATTCAAAAAAATAAATTTAATTTATACAATAAATTTATAGTTACTTTAAATTTCCATAGAATATTGAATAATTTAATATGTTTATCTTTGTTTAAATTGGTATATTTAGAGTTATATAGTTAAAAAAAAATAAATATATTTCTAATATAATCGGTCTATATTTCACAATGACTCATTGATTTATATACTATATCATTCCTTTTTTTTTCTCTATATAAATATTAAATAATGATTTTAAAATAAATTAAATAAAAAAATTGAAATTTGAATATAAAAAAAGAAAAAGGAATGACAAATGGCGGGGAAAAGATTATATCAGAACTATTTATAAATAATAATTCTTTTCTTTTTTATTATTATTTAATAAATTTTATTATTGCTTTAGAAATTAATTATGGTATAACTTTTAAAGTTTCAAAGATAGAAATTGAATATTTTTTAATATTTGCGTTGATTAATAAGCATTTCTTGAATCTATATTTATTTATATTTTTTATTGAAAATTATTGTTAATATTTGATTTCGTATGATTTTTTCGTTTTTAATTTGTTAATTTGTCTAGTATGATTTATTTAATGAATAAATATTAACTATTAATGAAATAACATTGATTTCTTATTTTTATTTTTATTTTTTTTTTTTTTTTATTTTTTTTTTTATTTTTTTTTTTTTTTTTTTTAGTTTCTTCTTCTTTTTTTTTAGCTTCTTCTTCTTTTTTTTTAGCTTCTTCTTCTTTCTTAGCTTCTTCATTGTCTTCTTCCTCATCTTCATTAAGTAATGGCATTTTTACTTCTTTATCACCCTCTCCTACAACTTCTTCTGGTTTAACTTTAATTTTTTCATCAATATCAACTACCTCATCAGGTATATATTCCCCTTCATCATCCTCATCTTCTTCGAAAATTTTATATTTAAATCGTTCTCTAAATTCATTATCATTTTTATCATTAATAATATAGATAACTCCTTTAATAGCATCATGATCTATATCAACATATTTATTCATATAAAATAAATCATATTTTTTATCTTTTATTTTTGTAAAATCATATGGTAAAGAATAATATATTAATTGATCTTCTTTTTTTTCTTTTATACCATATTTTTTATACTGTAATAATTCTGTATTTAAATTAGTCAAATCGTTTATTTGCTCTTCCGAAATTTGCTTATTGGTATGTTCCAAGAAATCATTTTTTGTAAGAATTTTATCTATTGAGGAAATCATATTTGAATTTGATTTGCATAAATTACTAAATATAGTATCTACACTCTTAGTATGAGCAATTTTTAACTTTTCAAATTCAGCATCGAATAATGCCTTATTAGTGTCTTCAATTTTGGAAATGAAAGTATCACTCAATTCATTTATTTCAGTATTAAAATTATTATTTAATTCATATATATTTGCTTCATTCATGATTTTTATAAATTTATCATTAATTAGGGCTTTTATTTTCTCATATAAATAAGAAGATGGATTTTTCGTAAACTTCAAAATATTATTGCC
>Ga0138321_10000028_pt1 | contig 12093 bp, 2 predicted proteins | sample Cowrumcornstover_2_FD_99373 | JGI IMG/M metagenome (GOLD analysis project Ga0138321, IMG submission 99373) | Metatranscriptome of Cow rumen microbial communities from the University of Illinois at Urbana-Champaign, USA - Cow X-1 corn stover... | ecosystem: Host-associated > Mammals > Digestive...
AACACAACAAAGCAAAGATAGTAATGTCTGAGCAACAAGAAATCATATATCAAGAAAATCAGAATCAGCAAAGTGCTAGTAGCATTCCAGAAACAGATTCTGATGGAGAAAGAAAAGTATATTTTATCATTTTAAGACCAAGTGAGCAACAAATTAATTTCGAAAAATTGAAATTTTTATCAGAAATTAGGCCCAATATGATTTTTAATAAAACCATTAAAAAAGAAGATGGTAATTATTTAGAAGAAATCGTCTTTGAATTTACAAAACTTCCAAAAGAAAAAGAAAAAGGAAAAGGCAAAAAAAAAAAGGCATCATCATCATCATCAAATAGTTCTGAATGTGAGATACAATATATAGATGGCGATTATACTTATATCATTTCATTTTTTCTTAAAGACGAATCTTTCGTGTATGAAACTGAACTAAAAAAAAGAAATAAATTTCTTCCGGAAATAGTTCCTGAAAATATTGATCAAACTATTATTCCTCTTTATAATAAATTATTTATATTTTTAGAAGCCTTAGAAAAAATTAAAGGAATTGATAAATATGAAAAACTATATAAAGATTCAATAATCCTTTATGAAAAGAGAAAGAAGTTTAGTTTATTAATTTCACTATTTTTACAAATGTATACAAAAAACGCCGGACTATGCTCAGAAATGCTTAATATTTTTTATGATATTAATGAAAAGGAAAATTATGACAGACCAAAAGATCTTTCTAAATATCTCGATATATTCAGAAAAATTTTTAAAGAATCTGACGATATTATAAGAAATAATAATTATGATAAAATCAAAATCAAATTTTATGGGCTCGTATTTTGTTATTTGCATACCTATGATAAGGAAAATTTTCCAAAAAATATTAAGAATTTTTCAGAAGGAAATGCAGACATATTATATGAAATATTAATCACATATCATTCTCATTTTACAAATCCTTTAAATCAAGATAAAAATTTTTATGACCGATTTATGAAACATGTTCTAGAAAAATACAAGGATTCTGCAATATTTAAAAGAATTTTAGATTATATCGACGATATTGAGATATTTTTATTTGTAATAAATGAAAATATTCAAACTATTTTTGATAAATATATAGATTTAAGAAATGATCCTATTACATTATCCGATAATTTAAATCTCACTAAAAAAAATTTAAGTAGAGAGGAAGAAATAATTATTGGTGATCAAAGACCTGAAAGGGACACAAAAAATGAATTATATAATATCGAAAACTTAATTAGAAATATAATTGAATTTTCAAAAGAGCATAACTCATTAGTTCTATTTATAAAAGACACTTTTTGGATTAAGCTATTAAAAGAATATAATATACCCGATTGGGAAAATATAAATAATTGTTTCTATTTAAGACGATTATTTAGAGAATATAATGATTTAATAAATACATTATATCCTGATGAAGGTAAAATTAAAGAATCGAAAAAAAAGCATAAAGAAACCATCAACCAAATTATCAAAAGCAATATAAATAGATATTATGAAAGAGATGAATTTGCTTTTCAATTAAATAAAAATATTAAAGAATTTTTTGAAATAAAAGAAGGGAAATTGAGTAATTCAGAAATTTTAGGAGCAATAACATGGTTTAATCCATATTTTAGTAAGGAAAGTCCTGATAAAGAAAAATATAAAAATTATCGAGAAACTTATATATTTGATTATATAAACTTTAGTGAAATTAGTAAAGATTTTGAACTAACTTTTAAAAAGTTAGGATTCGAAGAAATATTCGAGGTAAATTTAAGAGATTTTATTAATAAAATAACCTCGAAAATAAAAGATATTTTAACTTTTGGTAATATAATTAAATTGTTAGACGCTAATCATTTAGGTGAGAAAAAAAAAGATTATTTTAATATTCTAAAAAATAAATATGATTTTATAATTAAAGACGAAATTCAAAAATTAAAAGAAGATAAATTAGATAATGCAGTAACAATAGTATCTGAATTTGTGAGTAAAATTTTTTTGGATGAACAAGATACTGGTTATTTAGAAGATAAAATTAGTAAATTGGATGATAAAATTAAAAAAAAAATTTATTACAAATTAATAAGGACATATAATACTAAAGATTATGAAAAAATGAAAAATTATATATTTTCTATATTTTTAAAAAATAAAGAAGATACTAATAGCATAATAACATTAATAGATAATCTATCAGAAGATGATAAAAAAGATTTCACTAATGAATTAATGAAAGAGTGTATATTTACAAAAAAAGAATATTATTCAAATAATGAAAATAAAAAAATAAATTTGTTGTGTTGCTTAAATGAAACAGGAAAAATAAAAATAATAGGACAAGATAATAAACATGCAAATATAATGACAAATATTTTAGATGAAATTAAAAAAGATTTAGAGGGCGGCTATATTAGTAAAAAAGTATTAGAAGAATTTTTGAATAAAACATCTCCAAAAACAGTAGAAAATAAATCAACAAATGAAACAGTAAATAATAAAATAGATAAAAATAAAAATGTAAAAGATGAAAAAAATGAAAAAGAAAATAATAAAATAATTCAAAAATTAGGATTAATTAAATTAAACATTGAAACATATGACCCTGAAGCCGAATTTAGAAGATTGGGTATAATTATTGATGATATAAAAGATAAAGTTGACAAATTAAATTTTATAAAGGAAGCTCTTTCAATATTTTTTAGAAATAAGCATAGAGAGGATATAAGTAAAATAACAGATATTGTTAAAAAAATAGAAACTAACCCAATTTGCGATTTAAGAACTGAGGAAATGGATAATTCTATAAATGAATTATTAAATCTTCTTCCTAAATGTGAAACTATTAATAATGTAAAAGATTTTTTACTTTTCAAAGAAATATTTAAAATTTCACAAGGTCAAGACCAAGGAGAAATATTTGAGGATGCACTAAAAAAATTAAATGATTTGAAAAAATCCTTTTTAAACAATTCTTCGAATATAGAAACAATATTTAATAATAAAGAATTTGTAAATATTTTTAAAAGTATAAAAGAAGAATTAGGTAAGAAAGATGAATCTAAATCTGATTTATTTATAAAACAAATGATTGAATATTTTGATATAAAGGACGAGAAAAAAAAAGAGGAATTAAAAATGATAATTAAAAGTAAAAAATATGAAATGGTTGTAAAAAGTATAGATGATTTTTTTATTAATATTAAGGGAAAACGTTTAGCTTTACTCCCTGCTAATATCGATTTATCAAAAATGAATTTAACGGACCTAAAACGTACTTTAGATAAATTAAAATCTGATAATATTTATGATTATAAAGATAATAGCCCTTTTTATTTAGTATATACTTCATTTTATAAAAAAAAAGAAGCAATTGATTTTTTATTAAAGAAAGGAAAAGTTGGCATAGAAAAATTTGAAAAAGATTTAAAAGAGAAATTAGATCCTACTAATAGAAGTATTTCTATCAAAGATATAGATGATACAATAGAATGTATATTACATTTTAAGAATTTTGACCTTTTAACAAATAAGCAAATTTTAACTTATATAAGGGAATTATATGATCCAAAAGATAAAGACAGAACTAATATTAAAATATTTGAAAGTTTTTCAACAAAATTTGAATCAATTCAAGAATTAGAAAGAAAGACCGGGGGAGATACTTTTGAAGAAGTATATCAGATTATTGAAGATGCAAGTTTAATATTAAAGCTTGATAGTGAAGATTTTATATATAAAAAAAATGGAGAAAATATTAACATAAATATTGAAGAATTGATTAAATTAAAAAATAAAATTAACATTCAACCTTCAAAAAGTTCGACCAAAAAAGAAAACGATCCATATAAAATAAAATGCGATAAATTACTTTTTTTTAAAGACATAATATCAAATTTAGAAATTATATATAATAAAATTAATATTCTAAGAGCAGAAGGATTTAACATACCAATAATAATTAATATTTCTATAAAATATCGAAATGAAGAAAATAAATCAAATGATTCAAAAAGAGCAAATGTAGAATATAAATTAAATGAGTCAAAAACAACTTTTAGCATGATAAAAGATTATTTATTCACAGTGAAAAATGACTATGAAAATCAATTAGCCACAATTTATGAAAATGAAAAATATTTAAGATTATTATATGGAAAATTTTTCAGAAAAGTAAAATTACATCAAGAAGGCAATTGTGAGATATTAGAAATAATGAGATTTATTTTAAATAAAACAAATTATAACGATGAAATAAAAGATGGTAAAATACAAAATGTTCCAATAAACGAAGCTTTAGAAGAATATAAAGAATCCACTAAAAAAATATTTGATTGTATTTCAAGTTATCTTACTTCATTATTTAGTAACAATGGCTTAGATTTAAAAGCACATTATGAAGGTATGAAAATAAAATCGGACCAAAATAATAGAGGTATTTATCTGAACAAATGCACAAATATTTCAACAGAAGAAAAAATTTTGTCTATATTTACTGAAAAGTTAGAAAGATTACCTATAGCTCAAAATATATTAATTTGTAGTAAAGAAACTACTATTGAAGAAATTCAATCATTCTTTTATAGAGCAATATTATGCGATCAAAATACTTTATTCGTTGTTGAAATATTACAAACTTTTTCTAATTTCCAACATAATAAAATGTACGGATATATTGATAAATTATTATCATATAAATTTGAAAAAGCTAAAAAGGAGAATAAAGACAATAAAAATATAGATAAATCAAGGGCAAAAGATTACTTAGATAGTTGTATAATTTTTGTCTATGATAATAAATTAGAAATGAAGAAGCCTTTAAAAAAGAACTGGAAAAATATACAAAAACAAAAGAGCAAAAAGAAGAAAATGATTTAAATAAAGCCCCTTTCGAAGATCCTAATATTTCAGGTATTTTTGCCCAAGGTAAAGGCAATATTAAAGTTGCTGATTTATTAAGCAATATTAAAGTTATTTCATCAGATTATTGTGGTTTAGGCAAATCTTTTTATATAAAACAAATGATAAAAGAGAAAGGTGAAAAGTATTATCATTTTCCATTAGGAGGAACGTTAACCAAAAAATCTATTTATGAGAAATTATTTAATTTATTTAAAAAAATCAAAAATGATGCTAAAAAAAGAAAGAAAGAAAAAATGCTTAAAGAAAATAAAATTGATGAGGAAAGCAAAGGGCTTTCTAATCAACAATATTTAGAATTTAACGATATTGCTATTCATCTTGATTTAATAGAATCAGAAGAAACTCCATTAATTAATGAATTTTTATTCTCATTTTTATTTACTAAATTTTATACCAATAATGAAGATATTATTTATATTCCAAATAATATCAAAATATATATAGAAATTCCAAATAGTTTTGAGGATTATTTGAAAAAATATGGAATTTTAAATGCATTTAATGTTGAAAATATTGTTTTTGGAGAAGTAAAAAAAAATGAAAAAAGTAATATAAAAAATATACCAATGCTTGGATTAGAATTAGATAAAGATAAAGATGAAGATATTGCTATAATAAATTATTATGAAAAAGCCATAGGAAAACGAACTAAAAAAAACATACAAGATTTTATAAAAGATAATATTGGCATTGAAAGATATTCATATCATCAAGTGTACACCTTTATTAAACTTTTTATGAGCAATTTTTTAATATTTGATGGAGGATTAAACTTTACAAACTCTAAAGGAGATGATATAACAGATGATTGTATTAAATATTTTGCGAAAAGTACGCAATATTTCACAAATAGTGGATTTGCGAAATTAATAATGAATGATTTTAAAAAAAAAGACAATAAAAAAGATAAAATTGATTATTGTTTAGATGCATATCAAAGCGATTTTAACGATAATAACGAAAAAGACAAAAACAAAAACAAAACACCTTTGATTTTTATAGATAAAGATAAAAAAACGTTCAATTTTGAAATTCTTCCAGAAATTGAAAAAGAAGAAATTCAAGAAAACAAAAAAAAGAAAAAAATTAATAATAAAGTCGTTGATATAGTTTATTTAATCGATGCAACAGCTTCAATGAGTTATGAAATAAATGCCGCAACTGAAAATGTTGTTTTTGTTTTAAATGAATTAAAAAAAAGTTATAAAGATTATGATTTTCAATTTGGGGCTGTCTATTATAGAGATAAAATAGATTCTAAGAGCGATAAAGATGACTGTTTCCCTTTGACAAATGATATGGAAGATTTAAAAAAAAAAATATCTAAAATTAAAGCATATGGAGGAGGAGATGGACCCGAAGATTGGGTAGGAGGATATGATTTAGCTTTACATAAAATGGGTTGGAGAAATGGAATTAAATTAATAATACATATAGCTGATGATGGTGCCCATGGAGAAGAATTTTCAACAGGGGATAGACATCCTGAACAAGGAAAATTATTGCCTCCTTTAATAGAAAAATGTGCGAATGAAAATATTAATATTATTGGATTTAAAATTAGTGATGATCCAAAACAATCTTTTGATAAAATAAGTGAATTATATAATGATTATAAATTACATAATAAAGACAACGGTCAATTTATAGAAATATTTGAATTCGAAAGAAAAAGTAAAGAAGCTGTTTCTGAAAACTTTAAAAAATTAGTTATTGAAGCAAGTAATCAAGTTATTAATCCTTCCATTAAATTTTTAAAAAGATTAAAAAAAATATTATATATTCCAAATGAAGTAGATAAAGAAGTTGGCAAAAAAAAATCATTAGTATCAATCTTAAATATAGGTACCGATAATTATGTAATAACTGAAGATAACTATAAAAAAATGGTATTATTAGTTTATAGAATAAGAGCAAATGTACCTGTTATTATAATGGGAGAAACTGGATGTGGTAAAACATCCTTAATAATAAAATTAAATCAGTTATTAAACAATGGGGAAAAAAAAGTGGAAATAATTAAGATTCATTCAGGGATTACTGAGCAAGATATAGCCAAAGAAATGAAAATAATAAATGATAAAGCTAAAAAGCAAGATTATATTGATAAATCAAAAAAAGGTAGAAAAAAAAGAATTATGGGTATTTTTTGATGAAATTAATACTTGCTTATCATTTTCGCTTCTAACTGAAATTTTTATTAATAGAACATTTAATGGAGAAAAATTAGAAGAAAATATAAGACTTATTGGGGCATGCAATCCCTATAGAAAAAGAACAGAATCAACAGAAAGATGTGGATTAACAAGAGAAACAAGAGAAGATGATAGATACAAGGAACTTGTATATAGAGTGGAGCAATTACCTTTGTCCTTATTATATTATGTTTTTAGTTTTGGAACATTAAAAGATGAAGATGAAAAAAAATATATAAGAAGCATTATCCAAAAATTATTTATTGAAAAAGAAGATACATTATGCAAATTAACAACTGAAGCTATTTCTAAATGCCATATATTTTTAAGAGATACTTTTAAAGATCCTTCTATAGTATCATTAAGAGAAATTGCTAGATTTACAAAATGTGTTGAATTTTTCCAGGATTATTTCCTTAAAAAAAAAAATCAAACAAAAGATAAAGTGGACGAAGAAACAAAAAAATTATATAAAATAAAAAGTATTATATGCTCTATATATTTATGCTATTATATAAGATTAACTAATGAAGAAAAAAGAGGTGAATTTGACAATAACTTACAAAAAACTTTATTAAAAATAGTAAATGTATATTATGAGGTTAATACTGAGGAAGAGGAAGAGGAAGTTAAAGGTAATTTATTAGATAAAATAAAATATAAAAAATTATATGATGAAATTAGAGATAAAAATATTAAAGGCTTTAGTGACCTATTAAAAATTGAGGAAGACTTTTTAATAGAGGAAATATTAGATCCAGACAAAGATAAAGGTATTGGAAAAAATCAACTACTAAAAGAAAATTTATTTTTACTATTTTTAGCAGTAGTTACTAAAATACCTTTAATCATAATTGGTAAACCAGGTACTGGGAAAAGTTTAAGTTCTCAATTAATTCACAACTCAATGAAAGGTAGATATTCTAGAAAATCTTTTTTTAGAAAATATCCACAAATAATTCAGATTTATTTCCAAGGCTCAAGATCAACTACTCCAGAAGATGTTGAGGAATTATTTAAAAAAGCTGAAGGTTTATGTCATAATTATAAATTAAATAATAAAAATGATGAAACTGATCCTGTTCCTATTTATATGATTTTATTTGATGAATTGGGATTGGCCGAAGAAGCCCCAACAAATCCTCTTAAAGTTTTGCACCATAAATTAGAATATGATGGCAAAGACGAAGGTGTTTGTTTTATTGGAATAAGTAATTATTCCTTAGATGCGGCAAAGATAAATAGAGCCCTAAGTTTATCCGTACCTAATTTAGAAGATAAACTTGATGAACTTAAAAAAACTTCAAAAGAAATAGTTAAAAGTATTATTGATGATATATCTGAAGATTCCGAAATTTTTTTAATTTTTAATATACTTTCAAGAGCTTATTATTTATATAAACAAGAATTAAATTTTATTAAGAAAATGGTTGTATTAAATCAATATATTCAAAAAAATTATATTAAAGGAAAGAATTTTAAAGAAATTCAATTAGACCAAGAATTTATAAAAAAATTAAAAATAGAAAAAGATATAAAATCAGAATTCCATGGAAATCGTGATTTTTATTATATAATAAAAGGCGTAGCCAAAGAGGTTTCAAAATTAACAAATATTTTTGACCCAGAAAAAATAGTACCAAAAATAAATGATTATATTGAGAGGAATTTTGGAGGTATAAGCTATGAAATTGATATAGATTTTGATAGTTTAAATTTGGAAGATATAAAAGAAGAAATGAAAAAATTAAAAGAGGAGATTTTAAATGAAAAAATACCAAAAAGAAAGAAAAAGGTAAATGAGGAGAAAGATGAAAAGGAACAAAAAAATATTACAAAAGTTACCTCTGTATTTTTATTCAAAAAAATATATAATCAAGCATGTGTCCTTGAAGAAAATAAAAAAGCGAATGTTAAAGGAGAAATATATAAAATAAAAGATAATAATTTGAATGAATATAATTTAAATGATCGTATTAAAGATAATATAAATGATAATAATAGTCGTTATTTATTACTTGAAATAAAATCAAATTTAGCTCCATTAATAATAACAAATATTAAAAATCAAAATTCAGATAAACAAGAAAATATAACTCCTATTAATGGAAGTCCATTCCCAGATGATTATAATAATGAATATAAAGCTAAAAAAGTTAATGAAATACAAAATTATGCTTCTCAAAATGATAAAATAGTAATTTTACAAAATTTAAATGATATACAAGCATACTTATATGATCTTTACAATATGAATTATAAGATTATTGATGAGCAAAAATATGTGAGAATACGCTTAGATAATTTTAGTGAGCAATTAACGCCAATTAGTGATTCTTTTAGAATAGTAATTTTAGCTGATAAAAATTTTATTAATGAAAGTGATGTGGCCTTCTTAAACAGATTAGAAAAAATGCAAATAAGTTTTAAAGATTTATTGGGTAAAGACCAAAAAAATTTAAGTAAAACAATATCGGGAGAAATAAGATTAAAAGAAGAAATAAACTCAGAACAATCAAAAATAAATTATGATTTAAATAATTTATTAATTAATTGTAGTCAACAAGAAATAGGAGGATTAATATATTATTTGGATAATAAAAAAGAAAGCATGGGTAATGATAAAAAAAAAGAAATAATATATACAAAAATAAGTCTTCTTTTGCCCCAAGATATAATAATTATTTTACCAGAAAGAAATCCTGTAAAGATGAAATATTATGAAAAAAAAAGATTTTATAATTTTAAATCATATTTAGATTCTTCAGATATCACAGATAATAAAATTTCTATTATTTATACATTTAGTAATATTATTAACACAATAACAGGATACACTGATGGAAATGAATTTTGGATATCTGAAATAAATACAGAAGATAAATTAAAAACTCATATTGATGATATTAAAAACAAAAAACAAGGTAAATCTATAATATTAATTAAATTTGAAAGTTATAATTCTAATAAAATACAATTTATTACAGATGTAATACTTAATTATTATGAAAAAGATAGGTATAATTATATATTCATAATTTATTTGGAAAGAAATATTGATTCATCAAAAAATGAAAGAATTTATTCAATCCCAAATATTTATCCTGATATAAATCAATTATTTATTGATAATTTAAATGGTCCTGATATAAAATTGAAAGATATATTAGAAAAAAATATTAAAGATGTTATGTTTTCTACTGACGTATTTAAAAATTTAGAACAAGAGTTCAAAGATACTTTAATTAATTTTGTTTATAGTGAAATGAGAAACAAAAGTAAAATATTTTTAGATGAAAATAGTCAAATATCAAATTTATCAATCACAACAAAATGTACTGAAAAAATTGATTATTTAAATGAGGAAAATTATTCAGATGAGATAATAAATTATATGTTTAAAAAAGATATAGAGTTTAAAAATAATTTAATAAATAAAGCAAAAGAAATAATAGAAACAGATAAAAATGCAGAAGGAGATTGTTATAGTTTAGTTCATAAAATGTTTAGAGATAAATATATAAATAAAGATACAATTGATTTAATATCTTGTATATTAGATTATATTAAAGAAAATATATTTAAAACAAATTTAGAATATATATTAAAAGCATTAGAACATAATAATTTTTTAACTACATTATTACAAGTAAGCAATAGTAAAGATATTAACTTGGATAAAACTAATAAAAGTAGTAGGCCAAATAATAAAAATATTCTTAAAGAATTAAAAACTAAATTTTTAAATGAAATTAAAAAAGATAATAATATAGTCTATGAACCTAAATTTTTGTTTAATTATAAAATACCTGGATTTTTCAAATTTAATCAAGATTTATCTGAGTATCTAAACAAAGAAATTACAAATGAATTTTTTAGTAATGAAAAAAATTTAAGAGATTATTTCGGTAAGCAGCCCGAAACTATAATAAGTAATTTCCATGCTAAAGAAAAAGAATTACTTAATAAAGTTTTAGGTAATTTGAAAAATAATAAATTATATTTTGATTTATTAAATAAAATAACACCTGATGTAATTTTGGAAGATTATATTACATATTATTTAGAAAAATATTTAAATTATTATTCTTTAGATTTTTATAAAGTTATTGAATTATTATTGAATTTAAGATTTACTGATGAAAGAGAAATAATAAAATCTGAAACAGAACCACTTAATATTATAATATTAAAAATAATATGGTTAGAATCAAATATTCATTATATTGAAAATATATTATGTGCTTTTGCATATGGTAAAGATATTGATGAAAATAAAGATGGAATTTCCTTTTATCAATCTATATATAATTCAATTTATAATAAAAAATGTCAGATAAAATATATAGTAAACGAAAAAAGAAATCCAGAGCATACTAGAGAAGTAAATGAATGTTTTTATATATTATTAGCCGGATTATGCTTAAGTATAACATCTATTGAAATACCGGACATAGAATTAGGAGATTATTGTGGTAAATTAAAGGATATAGTAAAAATTTTACAAAATTTAAATGATGAGCTTTATATATTTTTGAATGAATTATACATTGTTAAAGAATTAATTCAAATAATTGATTATATATTAATTTCAGGTAAAAAATTTAATGATAAAATTCGTGAATATATTATAGAAAATGCACAAATAATCCAACTTAATCCTTCAGATAAAATAACTCAATTAATAGAAAATTTCGTTAATTTCAATAAATTATTAAAAGAGCAAAAAGATGAAAATTCAAAAGATAAATATTATGAAACATTAAAATATATATATAAAAATGAAATACAAAAAAATAATGATATAGCTTATAGGGCTTTAATACTTGAAGAATTAATTAAAGAAAATGAAGTTTTAAAAAAATCAAATGATATATTTGATATAATACTTCGTTCATACATGACATTAAACGATTTTAAGTTTACAAGAGAAGATTTATTATCTGATAAATTATGATCTATAAGTATTA
>Ga0138321_10000035_pt1 | contig 11389 bp, 1 predicted proteins | sample Cowrumcornstover_2_FD_99373 | JGI IMG/M metagenome (GOLD analysis project Ga0138321, IMG submission 99373) | Metatranscriptome of Cow rumen microbial communities from the University of Illinois at Urbana-Champaign, USA - Cow X-1 corn stover... | ecosystem: Host-associated > Mammals > Digestive...
AATACCATATGAAATATTATCTTCCACTAAAGGACGATCTTTTGATCCTTTATCTGAATATATAGCTGAAGTATCAACTGTATCATTATACTTCTTTTTACCAAAGTTTCCAAAGTTTCCAATTCCTCCAATATTTCCTATATTTCCAATGCCTCCGATAGAAGGTAAAAAGGATTTTGGTTTTGAAATAAATTGATAAAGTGATGGAATTACATTCTGGAACATATTTTGTACGTTGATACTATTACTTTTAGAAGGTTTCTCTTCTTCCACATCTTGACCCTCATAGTGATAATTTTCCTGACTTTCAAAACGATTTTTATTATTATTACTTTGACTATCATTACCATTATTATAATAAGAAGTATTACCAGATGTATATGAATTTGCCGTGACGTTAATATTATAAGGTTTAGGAGGTAGACTGATGGTTCTACTTTTATGAATGGTATCATAAAGATTAGAATCGTTATCATTGGTAACCTTATTCTTGGATTTTTCTAATGGTGCATTAAATAAATCAATAAGTTCTTTTCTTTCTTTTTCATATTGACTTTGACTTTTACTAGAAGTTCTTTTTGTAAGATAAACTTTAGCTACGTTAATACTATTATTATTAATATCAGGAACTTTAGGATCATGAGATGGTAACTTTTCAACAACTGGCTTTACAGTGTCATTTGAATAGATATTAGTAAAAGATAAAGAGTTTTTCAATTCATTAACTTTAGTATAAGATGATGATCTTTTTATGGTAGTATTAGAATTGAAATTTTGATCATGATGATTTGATGAAGTGGCATATTTATTTAAAATTGATGCATTATTTTTTTGACCATTTTCTTTAGCTTCATATTTCTTCATTTCAGCAAATGATTTTACAGTATCATTTGAATAGATACTAGTAAAAGATAAAGTATTTTTCAATTCGTTAACATTCGTGTAAGATGATGATCTCTTTATAGTAGTATTAGAATTGAAATTTTGACTATGATGATTTGAAGTAGTGGTATATTTATTTAAAACAGAAACATCATTCTTTTGATCATTTTCTTTTAACTCTTTTTTCACTTCAGATTTTTTCGCTGTTAATATTGAATTTCCGGTAACAGCAGTATTAGATGAAGATGATGAAGGAATAGATGTTGAGATAAAAGTGGATGAGGATAAAAGAGTAGGTGCAGGTGGAATAGTAGAAGGTGTAATAGAAGATGTAACAGAAGAAGGTGTTGTAATAAAGGATGTAGAAACTGAAGGTGTAGTAATAGAAGATGGTGTAGTAGATGGTTTAGTAATAAATGGTGTAGTATTACTATAAGATTTAGTATTAGATGGTGATGTAGTAGAATATATATTAGTAGTTAATGAAGAAGTAGATAATGTATTAAATGGTGTGGTAATTGAAGATGTAGTTCCAGCAGGTAGTGTAGTAGTTGGTATAGCAGTAGAAAGTGCGGTAGTAATAGATGAAGTAGTAATAGAAGGTGAAATGGAAGATGTATTAGTAGAAGGTATTATAATAGAAAGTACAGTAGTTGAAGGTGTTGTTGGAGAATGTAAGTTGGTGAATGGTGTAATAGATGCTGTAATTGAAGATGAAATTGTAGTAGATGGTGTTGTAGTAGATGGTGTTGTAGTAGATGGTGTTATAGTTGATAGAATTGTAGTAGATGGTGTTGTAGTAGATGGTGTTGTAGTAGATGGTGTTATAGTAGATGGTGTTATAGTAGATAGTGTTGTAGTGGATGCTATGATAGTAAATGGCGTTGTAGAAGATGGTGTAGAAGATGATTTTGTAGTGGATGATACTGTAGCGGATGATATTGTAGTGGGGGGTTCTGTAGTAGATAATATATGAATAGAAGATGTAGAATTTGAATTTTTAGGTTTAAAGTCAGGTAATATATCATGATTAATATTTTTAGTACTTGGAACAATAAATGGAGAAGATTTAACCGATTTTTTATTTGACTTGATTGATTTAAATATTGAAGATTTTAATTTGTCTTTATCTTCATGGCTCTGTTCTGGTTTTGTATCTTGAACCTTGCTTGTTTCATGTCTTTTTTCTAATAGTTCATTGACTTTTTGACTCAAATCAATTTTAGAGGAAAGAATTGGACTTATAAAATTAATCCTATTGGCAATATATTTTTCTAATTCATCTAACTCTTCTTTATCTACCTTGTGGTTATATTTCATTTCACCTCCAGAAATACTTTTACTTTTATTACTAAACTTACTATATTTCTTGTCGAGTTTTGTTACTAATGATGAATCGAATTCAAGGTTATCGAAAAATCTATTCATTGGTGCAAAATACATACTATATGTCTTAATACTTGGAGAATGATTTTCATCCACAACTTCATCCTCCTTAATTGTACCAATATTTTTTAAAGCAGTTTCTAATGCATTTTCAAGTTTAAAGGATTGTTTATTAGTTTTATCTTTTGATTCTTGTGAATCGTTCAAGGTATCTTTATCTTCACCATTAATACTATTGAAAAGAGAATTACTATTCTTTCCTTGACTTTTATCTATAAGATTTCCTTCAGCATCGAATAAAAGTTCGTCATCCGAATGTGGTTCACTACTCTTAACCTTAGAGAACAATGCTGAAAGAGGTTTGAAAGAATTAGGTAATATAGGATCTAATGGTTTTGGTTTTGGTTTACGTATATTAATAGCAAATGGAGATTCAAATTTAACTGATTCTACTTCTGACTTAACGTTATTAGAATGTTTAATTTCAATAGGTTTTGCCTTTTCATCTTGCTTCTTAGCTTCAATTTTATCTTCTAGTAAATTCTGGGTAGAAATAATATCATTATTATTGGTTTTATTCAAAGAGGTGTTTTCCTTCTTCTTCTCATCTGCACCTGAAATATCTTTCTTTTCCTTATCTAAATTTTCTTCCTTCTCCTCATCTGAATTTTCTTCCTTTGATGCATTTCGGGCTGCTGATACTAAATAATGGAGATTACGAGTAGAATATTTCTTTTGAATAACATTGATTTCTTTCATTAACTCTTCGGAATACTTTGGTGATTCTGATATATGATCGTCTACATTCAAAGTAACTGTGGAATCACTTACAAGAGAATGAATGTCTTGTTCATTTATTTTATCATTTTCATTGCCACTGACTTTTTTACCATTCATTAATTCACTATTTTCTATTTTATCTTTAAGAGTAGATACTCTTTCGGGTTTAGGTACCACTTTTGAAATATCTTCTTTTTCAAACTTAAGAGGTGTAGTATTATCGTTTTTCCAATCATTTTCTTTATTTCTATTATAATATTTATCCATATAAAGCTTTACATTTTCATTGGTTGTATTAGTTCTTCTATGTTCTAAGTTGTTATTACTTCTAAAACTAGTGGATAATTTAATGCTATTAATACAACTACTTCTAAGGGATTTTTTACTAATTTGGCTAAGATTATCAAAGGAGTTTTTATATTCTTCACCATCCATAGAAGGTTGACGGTGATGATGATAGTAAAATATATTATTGTTATTTATAAAAGCTCCCTTTTTAATATCAATAGCTTTAGATTCTCCTGGGGAACTTACTTTAGACGCCACTGATGATGTATCCTCATAAGATCCCTTAAGAGAATCGATTTTGGTTTCCGTTGGTTTAATTGCTTCATTATCATGATTTAGTGTAATTAAAGGAATAGTTTGATCTTCATTGGTATGTTTATTTATTCCATACATTGGCCGGTTTTGACTTAAATTATTAGTATGAAGATGATCACTACTCTTATTCATACTAGAACCAATGGCTTCTATTGGTTTTGTAATGGTTTCATGATTAGAAACATTTTGATGTTTGGTTTGAGGAGGGATAATACTATTTCCATTAATTTCAGGGACTAATGATTGAGAAGATGGATTATTGAGAGACATTTCATTCCAAGTCTTGATTAAATCATTATTAACATATTTATCCATAGTTTTGTTCAATGGATAAGTATAATCAGAACCAATAGGTACAATAGGTATTTTATCTTTAACATTTGTTGCTAAAGTGGTCATTGTTGTTGTTACAATTGTTGATACAGCAGTAGTAGTAGTATCACTATATGAAGACGTTGTTGTTGAAGTTAATGAAGAAACATTGGAATAATATTTCGAAATTGGTACATGAATTCTATTATTATTATCGATATTTTCTTTATTGTAGTTTTGTAATTGTTGCTGCAACTGTTGTTGTATTTGTTGTTGTAACTGTTGTTGTAATTGTTGCTGTTGTTGTTGTAATTGTTGTTGTTGTAATTGTTGAAATTGTTGTTGTTGTAACTGCTGTTGTTGTAATTGTTGTTGAAGTTGCTTTTGCAATTGTTGTTGTAATTGTTGTTGTTGTTGTTGTTTTATTTGTTGAATTTGTTGCAATTGTTGTTGCTGCTGATAATTAGAATATTGACCTTGTTGTAACAACTTTTGTAATTCTTGAATTTGAATGTGATTAGGTAACTCTGGATTAATTTTATATTGTTGTAATTGTTGATATAAAAGGGCATTTTGGTTCAGAGATTCATTAACACCATTAATATTATTAGAAACTGGTTTATTAATACTTAATTGATTAATAAGACGAAGAATTTCATTGCTCTCAGATCTATTATTATTATTACTATCCATTTGATTTTGCATAGATAAATTCATATTATAATAATCAGTTCTATTATCTTGATTAGTTCCAATAGACACAGGATTTATATTATTATTAATGATAGCTGTCGTACTGGCCGTAGATGTAGCAGAATGATAATTATTATATTGTTGATGAAGTTGTTGTTGTAATTGTTGTCTTTGTTGTTGTAACAATTGTTGCTGCTTTTGAAGTGTATTATTAGCTATTTGATTGTTTTGATAATTATTATAATCTTGAATGACCTTTGCCGCTGGTATAACTACATTTTCATATTGTTTTGATATATTATTTCCATTATCATCCAATCCCATAGCATTTGAATTGCTTTGATTAGATATTTCATCTCTTTCTTGAATATCTGGAACCGACGGTTTAACAGAGTGATATGTGGGATAAATAGAAGTTGATGAAATACTTTCAAAATGAAGCCAATCCATATACCATTCTAATTGGCGAACCCAAAAGTTGAAATTTTCGGCAGAAATCCATACATTATAATTTATAGCTTTTAACACTATAGTTTCTAAATAATTAATTTCATCAATAGGAAGTTCAGTTAAATCTTTAGCCCAGGTAATATTACGATATGAATTATCTAAATAAACCTTATTACAAATTAATAAGCAAACAAGCCAAACTTTATATATTGATGAAAGTTTATTAAAATATTGTGGTAACTTTGATCGTAATATATAAAAGAGATATAAAGACATAACCGTAACTGAAGTCGGTATTCCGGTGTGATATAAGGTATAATGAATAAATTTTCTAAACTCCACATATTTTTTCAATATGGCTTTTGCATAGATTGTTATATTAACATCTTTTGGAATATCCATATTATTGTTTAAATGAATAAATAAACAAACAAAATTTGACATTGTTGATACACTAAAATTCATTAGGCATCGTGAAGAATTAATCTTTGATTGATGATAGTGTAAATGATATGAAGCTGCACATTCTAAATCATCAACGACATCTGGCTCCTTTTGTTCTTTATTTTCAGTAAATAATTTAATAATTTCTTGTGTTGACGTTTTTATTTTATTTTTTAAATCATCAAAATTTGTACTACTCTGCCTATCCACGACAACTCCATTATTATCCATATTATTTATATTATAATCTTTATTTTTCAAAGCTTCGTTTAATAGTATATTTATTTGATTTTCGGTATTATTTTCTATGATCATGATTTAACTTTTATTTTAAAAAATTGATATATCGATATACTGACTGATTAATATTTTAATATAATAAATTAAATTTATATTTTTAAAATCTTTAATTCAAAAATAACAATTTAATATTACTGAATTATATATTGAATTATTTTTTTTCTATGTTTTTGCTATAATTTGAAATTCTAATTCATGAGGAGTAAATTTAAGTAATTTCTCTTTTTCTTTTATTATATCAATATCTTCTTTATTTAATTCTATTTCTTCTTTTTCTTTTCCTTCTATTATTAATTCATTTATATTTGTTATTATTTCTAATTCTGGTTCTTCTTTTTCTCTTTTTAATTTTTCTAATTCATTTGTACTTGATGTTAATAAGTCAATTTTTGGTTTTATATTACCTTGATTTATTATATCAAAATGTTCAATTACATAATTTGTTTCAGGTATATTTTCTTCAATTTCTTTTTTGGTTATTATATCTTCTAAAGTTGTTAATGGTTTTTTTTCTAATATTTCTTTTGATTTTTTATCTTCCATTTTTCCTTTCTTTTTCTCAATATTTACTCTTTTAAATTCAGGAATTTCTTCTTTTTTATATGTTTTTATTTCAGAAACATTTTTTTTCTGTATTTCAAATTCATTTTCTTTATCATTTCCATTGAAATTAATGCTTATATTTTCTTCACATGTTAAATTCTCAAATTCTTTTCCTAATTCAGTAGCTTCTATATTTAATTCATTAACAATTGAAATTAATTCTAATTTTTCTCTTGGTTTTTTATCTTTTTCTTTCTTTTGAGATATTAATTCTATTTTATTTATTTTAGAAGGAATTTTTGATTCTTCATCTTCTTTTTCTATAATTTCATTTCCCTCTAATTCATTAACATTTTCTTCTTTTTTCAATATTTTAAATTTATTCACTTTCTCAATATTTTCTCCTATTAATTCATTATTAACAACATCATTTGATGGTATCATTTCTTTAAATCTTTTTTCTTCTTGAATTCCAATAATTTCAATATTTATTTCATTTTTAACTTCTTCTAGTACAAAATAATTTTCTTTCTTTTCAATTTTTTCTTCTTTACTAATTCTACTTTTTTCAATTTCAGATATATCTTTACTTTCAAAAATATCTTTCATTTCTGATGTTTCTTTACTTTTAACTGGAGAAATACAAAAAGTAAAATCTTTATTTTGTTTAATAATTAAAGAATCAAATACTTTTGGAACATTTTCAATTATATTACTTTCTTCTTCCTTACTTCCTAGGATATTAATAGTTTTAAAAGATGAATCAGGTATAATATTTTTAAATTTATTTTTCTCTTTACTAACTCTTCTTTTATCTTCTACTTTTTTTATTTTAATTATACTCATTTGATTATTTTCTAATATTTGACCATTAATTACAGAAAAGTTATTTGATGAAATATTTTCTAATGTAATATCTTTCATATCAAAAACTTTTTCATCTTCAATTTTACAACTTTCAATAAAAAATTCATTAACTTTACTTTCAATAGAAAGTAGTTCTTCTTTTTCTTCTTCAATAACAGGTAGTTGTTCTAAAGTATAATCTCTATCAATAACAGAGAAAGCAATATTTTTTTGTATTTCAAATTCTTCTTCAAAATATATTTTTTCTTTTTCATCAATAAATTTAATTTCTTGATCACTTATATCTTCATCTCTTTTTGGAGTAGAAAATTCTTTTTCTTCTTCTTCTTCATTTCCTGATTCAATTTCATTTTCAAATGAATCAATTTTTTCTTTTTCAATCATACTATCACTAAGTGCAATAATATTAATTGTTTCAAATGTATAATCAATTTGTAAATTATCAAAATGATATCTTGTTTCTTTTTTATTTGAATGTTTTCTACTATTATTTAAACTTTCTTCCATTTCATTTTTACTTACTTTTATTTTTTTATAAATTGGATCAATTGACAATGATGAACTTTCATCTTCTTCATCTTCTTTTTCTTTTGCTAATTTTTTATATCTTTTATGTAAAGTAGTTTTATCTTCTTTTTCTTTCTTAAATATTTCTTCATCTTCTTTTGATTTATTTTCATCATTTATTCTTTTATTAAGTCTTATTTTTCTTTCTTTTTTTTCACTTTTTTTCTTTGGAATATTTTTTTCTATATCTTCTTGTTGTATATCACTTATTGTATTATTTGTTTGTTTTTCTTCTGGAAATAGTATTTCTCCTTCATTTAAAGGCTCATCATCTATTTCTATTTCATTTTCTCTAATTTGTGCTTTTTCATTTGGAAATTTATTTATTTTTGATTCTTTTAAATAAAATGCTTGAGTTGCAAATTTTTTCCTATTTTTCTCATCATCATAAAATAATTTCGTTGATGTTATATCAAATAAAATATTTTTATTATCTATTTTCATTAGTTTTTCATCAAATTTTTTTGTTGAATTTTTTAGTTCTTCATATTTACTTAATAAATCATAATATAATTTTTCAAATTTTCTTTCATTTTCTTCTAATACTAAATTCATTTTTATTCTTGAATTTTCATTTAATTCATTTAATAAACCTTCATAAGTAAATGATGAATTTTGACTAATTTTTAATGATTCTTTTTCAAAATGATTTTTCTTTACTATCCCTAAATTTAATGATCTAATTCTACTAATTAAATCCATTTGATTACTTAAAAATTTATAAGGAATTCTTTTAGATGGTCTAAATGACAATTTATAAATTAAATGTTTGAAATTTCTTTTCAATATTTTATTATGTAAATTCATAAAATGTTCAATTAAAGCTTGTCCCTTATAAAACATAATTAATCTCACATATATAATTTTCCTTAACCAATAACCTCTCCAATAAGATTGAATTTTTTCTACTCTATAATTAACATTATTCAAATGTTCTCTAATAAATCTTTGTAATAAAATAATATGAGGTAATCTTTCTTTATAATAAGCATAATATTTCCTTTTCATTTCATCATTAAATTGATTAATATTTAAATCTACTTTTCCTCCTAAATTAGGTGATCTTGGTGAAGAATTTAAAGGTTTATAAGTTGAAATAGGACTTCCTTCATTATCCATAATAGATGAAACAGAATATAAGAAATTATTAGTAGTTGTATAACCTTGATTATTATTGTCAATAGTATTATAAATATATTGTTTATCAACAGAAGGTGTAGTTTGAATATAAATATTTTTACTTCCTTGTGATGTATTATTGAAATTATAATTATAATTTGTATTATAATAATTATTATAATTTGTATTGTAATTATTAAAATTATCCTTATAATAATTATTGCTGTTATTTCCATAATATGAAGGTGAATTTATATAACTTGTATTAGGTGATCTAATATTTGCTGTAATTTTCTCATCTGGTGAAACAAAAATTTCAACATTTCTTTGATGTGAGTTTCTATATTGTCTAGGATATTTTTGTGTATTCATATTAACAAAATTTTGAGCAACAACAACATCATTTTCATTACTTTTATAAATATCATGTATAGGACTTCTTTCTTGATAATTATAATTATATCTATTAGTATTATAATCCTTCTTTTGGTTTTTAGAATTACTTCCAGGAATTTTTATATTATATTCTCTATTAATTGAAGTATTATAATTTGGATTTCTTAAATTCACATTGGGTGAATTATAAACAGGCTTTTCATCAGTCTTTACAATATAATTACTCAACCTTTCTCTTTTTTGACTTTTAATATTGAGTAATTTTTTACTCGTGGAATTTAATTGAGTTTGTTCCATTTTACTTACAAGTAATTTTGTTGTGCCTTTTCTAGAACTTTCTATTTGTTTATTGTATAAATTTTCCTCATTTGATATTGACTGCTCTGAGTCTGTATCAATGACTACATTTGTTCTGTTATGTTCACCCAATGCGAGAACTCCTTTATTTCTTATTTTTTTAATTCCACGAAGTAAATTTTCTGGAGAAAGTTCTTCATTTTTTTTCTTTTTTGTTTCTGTATTTTTATACAATGAAGCCTTTGAACTTGTGTTTATATTTATTGCTTTTTTCTTTGGTGGGAGAGTTTTGTATAAAGGAGTTTGATATGTTCCATATTTAGTGTTTTTTTTTGGGTTTTGTTTGTTATTGATGATCACAAACTTCTTCAAACCTGCATAGGAAGTACCCTCAAAGGGGTGTTACTATGAAGAGAAAGAGAAAGTAGAGAAAGATACATCAAAAAAAAGAGATTCGAAGAAGAGAGAGAAAGAGGAGAGAGGAAAGACCATCAAAACCTAATGATGTTCTAGACTAACGGTACGACCGAGAGAATAGATTTAAATGTACTTAGAGGGCTTCAGCGAAACCGACGCGGCTGTTCTCATAGTCGAAGACAGTGTAGAACTTCTCCATGAACTTATCACCAAGGATCCAGAGAGGACCAACGGGCTCACCGATATCCATACCCATGAGAGCAGAGATGCAAGCACCACCAGTCTCCATGATGTACTGCTTGGGAGTAAGAACATAAGATTGATTGTTAAGGACGAATTCGAGGTTAGGAAGAGTGCTGAAATCAGGGCAGTGAAGCCATGAGCACTCGTTGCCACTGATGATGCAACCAAGCTGACCATTGATCATATTGACAAGCTTAGAAGGACCAGTAATCATAGAAGTACCACTATCAACGATAGCCTTGCAACCAGTCTCACCACAGAGATTACGATATTGGAAGACAACACCGTCCATCTTGATCTGCCAGTAGTTCCTGTAGGTAAGAGGAACATAGTGAAGATCACCTCTGAAGAGAGTCTTATCATAACCACCAAGAGTAAGCTGACCACCCATCATACCAGTGGTGTTAGGAGCAAGCCAGAAGGAGAAGACCTTCTTGTCAACAAGACCCTGATTCATAAGATTGTACCAGACAGGAGTAGCATGACCAACAGAGATGGAATCAAAGGCAAGACCAAGAATACCATCAAACTTACCAAAAGTGAAAGCCATACCGCTTTCTTTTACAACTTCAGCAAAGTCCTGATTCTTAACAGTAAGATCAGAAAGACCAACAACATCATTGCTAACAATACCACTGATGTTGCCACTACCATACATGATCTCAAACTTAGTGCCATTGGCCTTGTAAGTGCTGCTCTTCTCAGAATCATAACGACGGTGGAGCTTGCAAGAAAGCTGAGTGCATTTATGAGAAGGAACCCAAAGATTGCTAGAACCAGTATCAAAAACAACCTTGAATTCCTGTGGAGGAGTACCGATGGTGATAGGACCATAGAACTGAGCCTCAGCATAATCACTTAAAGGAATATCGTGACCACCACGAAGCTTGGAACTCAAAAGAATTCCAGCACGCTTCTGGATTAAATTAGCACGACGTGAAGGATCAGCGCGCTGAACCTGAACAGGAATGTTGATTACAGCTGCAGCAAGAGCGACAACTGCGCAAAGAGCAACAAGAGTACGCATTTCAACGATGATCTGTTCCACCATTTCGACATTGTACTGAATAAGTTGTGCACCACGTTCCAT
>Ga0138321_10000041_pt1 | contig 11115 bp, 2 predicted proteins | sample Cowrumcornstover_2_FD_99373 | JGI IMG/M metagenome (GOLD analysis project Ga0138321, IMG submission 99373) | Metatranscriptome of Cow rumen microbial communities from the University of Illinois at Urbana-Champaign, USA - Cow X-1 corn stover... | ecosystem: Host-associated > Mammals > Digestive...
AACCTCAACAAAAAAAAAAAAATGTTTTTTTTAAAAAAATTTTTTTTTTTTTTTTTTTTTTTTTTTTTTTTTTTTTTTTGTTTTTGTTTTGTTCTTCTAAATACTTCTCTAATAATAGTTTTCTAATTTGTGTTTTTCATGTACATATTGCTTTTGTTGTTATTGTTGTTGTTTTTTTTTCTTTTTTTTTTTTTTTTTTTTTTTTTTTTTTTTTTTTTTTTTTTTTTTTTTTTTTTTTTTTTTTTCTTTTATTTTTTTATTTTTTTTTTTTTTTTTTTTTTTTTTTTTTTTTTTTTTTTTTTTTTTTTTTTTTTTTTTCAAATTTTTTTTCCTTTTTAAAATTTTTTATTTATTCAAGTTTAGTTTATGATTTAAAACTATTTTTCTTGGAGACTGCAAGCCTCTGAATATTACTGTAAGAAGTATTACCAGCTACATTACGATCTATTTCAATCACTTGTCCCTCTTGTTCTTCATCAATGGCATCCTCTGGAGCAAATGATCTTACCATAGGAATTCTATGCTCTAAATTACTATGTTCTAATAAGAATTTACTTAATTCTTGCCATCCACCACCAACACGAACCATAATGATACCGGATCTAAGGTAACGACAATAGCAAAGCTTTGGAATAACTTCACCAAACCAATACTTGCCTTCACCTTCCGCTTTTGTGACCTTAATGGATTTTGGACACTTATTAACAATACGAGCTACCTCTACATCTAATTTATCCTTGGGATCTGGGATATAATCATTGACGGGAATGAAGACTCGAATTGGACCAGAGGGAAGATTAACTGGTGGAGCTGGTGGGGTTGGTGATTTACTTGGGATCATCGATCTCATCTTTAAACTATTACCAGGGGTAACGGAACGAGAACGACTACGGGATGGAGCACGACTATTGGTAGGAGTGGTTGAGGTGGATCTTAATACGGTGTTGCGATAATGGCTAAGGCTACTGGTACTACTGGCACGAATACGACTACTACTACTTCTTGGAATATTGGAATTGGAGGGTCCTTCAGTCTTTGCAATTAACTTTGCACTAAGAATATCCTTTCTTCTTTTGACCTTGGACTTGACGGTTTCCCACTTCTTTTCAATTTGATGTTGTCTTTCTAATACCTTCCAATCATCCTTGGAGGACGTGGCGTTTTGTTGTGATGGTGATTGGGATTGGGATTGGGGTTGAGATGGTTGGGATTGATCTTGAGATTGAACATTAGTATTACTATGGTTTTTACTACTGTTGCTTAGGGTGGCGGTGGAACCCATCATTTCCCTATCCATTTCTTCTTCACATTCCTTTATATTTTCTAATTGTTCCTTAGCCTCTTCTAACATTTTAAAGATACTAGCGTTAAAGTACATGGCCTTACTATCTAAAACCGCTAAGGCGGTCTCAATATCACTCTTGGTCATATTTTGACCTTGATTTTCAATGACCCTATTGAATTCATTAATTTGTTGTTCAATCTTATCGGTGACCTTGTTATGGTTTTGGACATACTTTAGGATTCTTAACTTTATCTTACGTTCATTAATAATATCAATAAGAATATCCGCTTGGGAATTAAGATTTTCTAATTTATTATGGAAGACGACGTATTCATTCGTTTCATGATCGGTGGACTCTTCCAATACTCTTTCAAATTGAGTAATTTTGGGATAAACTCCGGCAATAAGTTCGCCTTCTAAACGTCCAAAGACAATATTTAATTGATCTTCATCCCGGGTACTAATATTATTCAATTTACCAACATTATAGATACGTTCCTTAATATCGGTTATGAGGTCGTTAATTTCATTCAAGAATAGGTTATACTTCATCTCTCTTTCCTTTTGAGAATTATCATTCTTAATGGAGGTTAGGAGTTCCTTGATAATGTCCCATTCGGAGAGAATAGCATTGGTACGTTCACTAACGATACGGGAATAGTTGCTCTTTTCCTTGGCATTGATAGAGGCACTTTGAATGACCGCTTGAACTTTTTCGGTCATACTGATGTAGTCCTTAACAGAGGCATCAAAGATCTCCATACGACCCTCCAAGTCATGGGTAGAGGTCATCTTATTCTCTCCTTCCCCTTCGTTCATTAAACCTTGTAACTTTTTATTGGCAACCTCCATCCAGGCATAGAGTTCATAGGTGGTCTTGTCATGGGAATAGACTCTCTTGATGACCTCGATACGGTTCAATCCAAAGATGATGGTTTCCTCCACTGCTTCTAAACGCTTCTGTAATACTTGATATTGATTATCGAGAGATGGGATATTCTTGAAGGTTTCTTCATGGGCTTGACGAAGATTCATGATATCCTTTTGACTTTGTTGTAGCTCCATTTCTACAAAGTTATGAAGCTTGATGGCATCTCTTAAGGCGGTTTCGGTAGTAGAGGAGGCTCCAACAGAGGTATTGGCGAAGAGGTCATCATCACTACATTTGGAAATAGCTTCAATATTGATCGCTGGAAGATTTTCCATATTTTGGGTAGAGGTACTCTTACCACTATCCATGGATTCCATTAAGAGTGAGGCCTTGGGTAAGTCACGCATGGTGGCGGTACACCAGAGATCAATTCTTTCCAACTCTTGATTAATAGTATTCAAAATTTTAATCTTTGTGATATTCTCCTGAGAATCTTGTATGATCTTACGGTTTTCATCAATACGTTTGTGAAGTTCCTCGGTACGCTTACTAATACTACTGGCATTGGCTTTTTCGGTAGCATTATCAGAAAGGTCTTCGGGAATGGATTGTTCACTTTCAATCTTTCTAAGGGCCTTTTCTAAATTATTTAAACGGTCGTAGAGAGCAATGTACATATTATCATCGACTTCTTCATAGTTGACCATTTCCGAAATATCATCAACATCCGAGGTAATGGCTAGAAGCTTGCTTTGCCATTGTTGGTATTGGGTAGCACGTTCGAGGAGTTTATCGGTGATGATCTTCATTTGTTCAATTTCTTGGTAGAGGGTATTCAACTTATTATGACATTCATTAATCCAGGAGAGGTAGGATTCACGCGTGGCTTCCGCCACGACTTCCGTAAAGGTACGAACTAGTTCATCACGAATGGTATTCAACGTCTTTAATTTGTTGGAGATTTCATTAGAAATTTGAAGGGAGAGTGAGATTTGATTATGGGACCACATCTTAACATTGGTTTGATTAGAGGCATCATTGTCACCGATGAGGGCGAAATCTTCGGTAGCCAAATTATCCTTAAGGGTGGAGTTGGTGACAGTAATCCATTCTTCTAAACCGTTCAAATGAATGATCCATTGTTCTAGCTGTTGAGAAGCTCCGAATAAACGATCCTTCTTGTACTCAAAGTTTTGTTGAAGAGCATTTAAAGATTCCGTAATATTATTTAAATACCATTTCCTATTAAAGACATCCAAATCATTTTCACAATGAAGGGTTTCGGCACGAACTTCAATATCTCTTAGTTCAACTCTAAGATTTTCATGAGTTTCTTCACAGAAACTAACTTGGTATTCCCAGTTACGTACCACTTCATCCACCGCTTTACCAAATTGAATAGCTGGATTATCTTCGGTATTCACTTCAACATTTAATTCATCACCCTTTTCAATGTCCTCCTCTAATTTCCACATGACGGCTTCGGATTCTCCCATATTCTTAATCCAGAGTAAGACCTTCATTCTAATTTCGAGACGGTTCTTTAAAACTTCCAACTCTTTACTCAAGTTCGCCCAGCGTTGGTCCACATTTTCTTGGAGACCTCGGATCATCAAGATACTCTTTTCGTTAATGGTACTATCGGAAAGAATCTTTTTGGAATAGGTTTTCAAATGTTCATAGGTAATTTCGTAGCGCTTAATGGCAATTTCTTCCTCGTTCAAATTTTCAATGATATCATTAATAATGGCTTCCTCAGTGCTATAGGCCATTTTAATTTCATCCTCTGGAATATCCTCAACATTATCCGTCAAGAACTTATCATTGACTTCTTTACAACGAGCATTTTGATCTTCAATACTCTTGTTGAATTTTACTAAACTATTATGGTGTTCACTGATCCAATTATAGACCTCCTTACTTTGATTAATGTATCCTTCCACAAGACTCTTGGAACGCTTCAAGCTCACAATTTGTTCTTGTAAGCCCTTGGCATATCCCTTCAAACGATTAATATTGAGGGTTAAAGCGGTGATCACTGTTTCTTCCAAAATGGTCTTCTTTTCGGATTGATTACTAATCAAATTATCAATGTTTTCACTCAAATTCTTATTAATACTGTCCTTTTCCAGTTGATGAAGTTCATTTTCAAATTGGGTAATGATACCATCCTTTGAACTTTCTTGTTCTAAAAAGGCTCCATCCGTACCATTAGCGGTAATGGCAATAAATTTTTCAATACGTTGATGAAGATTACCAAGAAGGGTTTCGGCGTTACTATATTGGTTTAGAATATCCTTGGTTTGGTAGGAAAAGGCTAATTCTTGATGAATTATATCATTAATTTTGGCGAAGAAGGAACTAATATTTTTGAAACGATTTTGAATTTCTTCTGGTCTATTATAAATACAATTATTAAAACGTTTTGGGGAGAGGACCAAATTGTCCATGCTTCTTCTACGAATAACTTCACTATTCGAACTAAGAAGAGATTCAAATGGTGAAACCATCATAGGAGTGGGTGAATTTTGTACCGATTCGTAAAGGGAGTTCGTTTGGGACATGACGGAATTTGAACTGGATGAAATTAAGGAACGTAAGGATTTGACAATCTTTTCCGTATTTTGACTACTTTCGTCAATAAGGGGTTGACGGTTTTTAAATTCCTCACGATAGTCTTCAAAGGTGGCTATGGCTTCCTTAATATAGCGTTTAAGATATTCGGTTTTGATTTGATCCACGGAATGTCTTGGAATATTTTCATGGAGTTCAATATACTTGTTCAAGTTACCTCTCAAGTTAATAATCCAATGCTCCGTAGCCATAATACTATTCTTTTCTTCCCAATTCTTGACGACATTTCTGGTTAATTCCTCTAAAACTCTTTCATAGTGTTCATTCAAGGCCTTGTTCTTTTCCATAATGCATGTAGAAATGGTGGCGAAGGCCTTCTTAATTCTCTTCACCTTATTTTCCTTGTATTGTTCAAGGAAGGATTCATCGTATTCTACGGTGATTTCTCCTTCGGCTGATTCAGAAGAAGAAAGAGCGGCTAATTCTTTGTTTAAAAGGTCATACTCCTTAAGAACCGTATTCTCTGAAATGGTACGTAGATTTTGTAGGAGTTCTAAGGTATGATTAACAATGACAGTGGCCTTACCATTAATATTTCTCATAATGCCTTCATAGCTTTCAATATTTTCTATATTTTGCTTTTGGAGGAGAAGAACGCTATCCAAATCATCATTCATGATGAATATATCCTTGAGTAGAGCCTTGTTTGGAAGATTAACTTCGTTAAAGATCTTTTTACAAATAATGATGTCGGTAGTACGTATTTTAATAATTTCCATGAGTTTATGTTCAACTCGAGTGAACTTTTGTAAACGATATTCTACAAATTTCTTAATAATTTCTGGTAAAAGGGTGTAACTTTCGGTTTCGTAGGTCATACGATTCTCTTTGGTGAACATTAAAGAGGTATGCTTTTCATTGATATTCATGACCGCATCTAGGAGACGTTTATTCTTAGATAAAACATTTCCTTGAGTGCTCATCTTATTCACAGAATCCATAATATTCTTTTTAGAATTAATGACTCTACGGTAACGAGAACCATCCTTGAATTCCTTATGACGATTCTCTAAACGACTTTGTTCCTGTTCAATTTCTTCAATTCTCTTTTTCTCGAGTTTTGGTTCATATCCATAGGGTACTTCGTAGGTACCACCGGTGGAATACTTTTTAATTCTTTCTTCATTATCCACACGAAGTCTATCGGCTGCAGCAATCCATTCAAAGAGAAGATGGTAGATATTGTACCATTCGGTAGTTTCGGTCAAAAGTTGTTGAATATCCAAGTATTGGGTATGACAGATAGAACCATAGTAATCAATCAAGTCTTGATTGAATTCAACATAGTTCTTGGAGAAGTCATTAATATCAACACAAATTTGACTATTTTCAATATCATCAAATTCTAGGCTACTGAAAGATAGGGTATTAGATTGACTCACACGTTTGAGGGAGTTTCTCTTGGAAATATTATTACCATCTAATTGATGAATATTAGCATAGATGACTTCCTTGAGCTGTTGTTGAATATTATAGAGTGTGGGTCTCATTAAAGAAATGCTTTCAATTTCACTTAATTCTAATTCGGAATTATCACTAATCATCTTTTTAATAGCCGCATAGATAGTCGTATATATCTTTTCTAATTCATTATTGATATTATTCTCCGAGGTAAGAATTTCGACGAGTTGAGCAATGGTACCTATTTTATCGGTGTAATCCTTACTAATATCTAAAACATTATTGGCCTTATTATTGTAGGAGATTAATCTTTTCATGGCCATTGGAGTTTCTTCGGATTGTTTATTAATAAGTGAGGTATTCATTTCCATGACTTCATCCTTTAATCTTGTCAATTGATCGGTATTTTCATTAATATCCTTTATGATATCATCCTTGGCTTGAGATGGTGGTAATAAACTTAAAATCTTTTTTAAATTATTACCAACCTCCATGTATTGGGTCCATTCCTCTTTTTCAAAATTGAGGAGTTGTTGATTAAAGGTTGGAACTTGATTTTCAGTACGCATACTAATAATTTGGGATAAGTTTTGGAAAAGACTATTAAGTTGTTGATTAAAGTTTTCTTGAACATTTTTAACTTCTTTAATATTATATTTATATAATCCAGTATTATCAATATGATTAAGGTTAGTCTCTTCACCCTTAACATTCTTTATACCAGAATTCCAATCGTTAAAGATTGATCTTAATTGACCAATAATTTTTTCCTCAATTTCTTCAAAAGTTTCATCATTAAATTGGTTCTTTTTACTATTCATTAAAAACGTCTTAATATTATTGTTTTCTTTTACCCAATTATCCTTCAATGTGTCGACCTTTTTAATAATTAATTCGTTCATAGCATCACGAGTTGGATTAATAGAATTATTAACAAAGTTATTAATTGATGAGCTAAATTCCATTAAACTGTTGAATAATATCTCGTGAACTGCACGTTTTGGAATATAACCTTCCACGGTTTCATCGACTGCTGAAACAGAGCTATTTGATTCATCTGCACTATCCTCAACTTCAGAATTTTCATAATTCAATATATCATTCTTAATATCATTCCATAATTTATCGAAATTACTCTTATATAATTTTTGATTACTATCGGTACTATTTGGATTATAATTATTATCCTTAACCATTTCTTCAATAGTATGGGTAATAGTTTTACACCAATTATTGGTATTTTCAAGAGCAACCCGATCAGTTTCAATATATTCAACATCATTAGTTAAACGATTTTCCTTTAAACGAGAGTTAATATCAGGGATTTGTTCCTTAAAGATGTTAAGATCTTGTTTATTATTATCAATCCAAATTTCTAAACGTTTAATCAAACGATAGTATTCCATAATTCTATTTTGAATGGAATGTAAGTTTTCCGCTTCTCTTTGTTCCTCTTTTAATAAAATATCTTGAAGTTTATCACTTTCCTTTCTTCTATTGGTAATGTTTTGAAGAAGGTCAAGAACAATAGCACCTAAGTTGGCAACACGATCAATACCGTCAGTGATTAAGGGTTGAAGAACTTCATTCTTACCTTGATGAATGATATCATCGGCATTTTTAATCATAAATTGTGGGAAGTAACTGAATTGAAGATTAGGAGGTGGAATAGAGGTTAAGGTTGGAAGTTTAGTTAAATTAGTGACACCGCCTAAAGGAAGGTTAGGGAAGTTTCTACGAGTATTTAATTGAGTTCTATTTTTAAATTCCGCATCAATGAAAGTTAATAAACTTTCAATTCTTTGATATAAATTATTTAATTTAGCAGGATATTCGGAATTTAAACATTTGGAATAGTTGGAAAGTTCAGTTTCTAATTCGGTGAAGACTTTAGAAGTACTGTAAATATCATCAGGACTAATTTTATCGATTTCTTCACTACCGGACTTGTTTGAAAGTTCAGTATCGTAAAGAACCTTGAAGATGGATTTCTTGACTTGATCCCTTGTAATATTGTAAAGAAGGATCCAACGATTCTTGGTAATATTTTGTTTATACAAATTAAATTTAGTAGAATAGATTTGAAGGGTATTCTTTCTAACCTTCATGGCTTGTTCTCTCTTTAACATTAATTCACTAATTTTTTCATTAATATGATCAATTTTTTGAATCCATTCCTCAACTTCTTGCTTTAAACTCTTGTTATTGGCATTAGGGTCGGTATTATTATTGATTGGGACAGTAATGGCACCAGAATTGGTATAAATATTTTCAGAGGTATTAGATTCTTCAGGGATCTCCTTTTCTAAAATTAAATCTTCATTTACACATTTTAAGACCTCATTCCATTCCTTATTCCAACGAACATAGTTTTGAAGTATATTCTTAGTTTGAGGGAAGGTATACATAATGAGTTGGTCCAAATGTTGTAAAATAGAGGAATGGGTGGAATAGATGGTGGAAATACTTGAAATTTTATCATTCTTATTTAAATCTTTCATTTCTTTATCGATTACGGATGCGGTATTTGTAATTTGTTCAAATGCCTTATTTAATTGTTGTTTAATTTTAGCTCCTTTAGATTCACCTTCATCTAAGTTATTTAAATCGTTTTCTAATTGGTCAATGCACACCTTTACGGTAGTGTCTAAATCATCTACGTTGGAGTTTGCATCGAATATTAAAAAGTATATTGGGGAAATAGGAGATTCTGGTGGAGAAAGTTGATCTAAGGATTCATTGACATTAGTCATAGAAAATAAGAACCATAAAATTTGGCATTGAATTTGTTGAGTTTCCTTAATCCAAAGTGAGAATTGATCAGCAACATTTAAATAATTTCTAATATCTTCATCTAAACGTTTTTGTAATTCATCTTTACCATTTAAATAACTAATATTTTTATACATATCATAATTTATATTATCTTGGATTTCTTGTTTTTCATTAGTATCAAATGTGATATGTCTATCTGATTTTCTAGCGCTCTCTGGTGAACTAACGTTTCTGAAACTAGATTGACTTGGAGATCTTACACTATTTAATCTATTTATATTGCTTACAGAATTAGCTCTACTACTATGAACTGATCTTGATCTACTAATCACATTATCGTCTACGGTATGAACTGATTTTGATCTACTGATCGAATTATCTGAGTCACTTTGTTCAGATGGTGGGGTAACAAGTCCACTTTCCTTTTCTAATTTTTTCTGATTTTGCATATACCAATAAAATTCACTAATATAGGTCATGATAATTCTTTCATCTGGATTACTAACTTTAACAATATCTTCAGGATCCAATAATGCGACAATTTTGAAGTATCTTTCAGCAAGAGCAAAAGCTCTTTTCAAATTATTATACCAATCCTTTGGACCTGCCTTTAATATTTTAAATGGAGTACCTGTAATTGGACTAGTGGAAGCTGAGGATGGGTTTGAAAGAGATGCTGAACGTTTAGGAATTTGTACGTTAACATTTAAGTTTGAATTAGGATCATTTCCAACCTTACTTTGAATTAATGCGTCAATTTCTGGTACAATGTCACTTCTTATGGAGTGGATAAGGGATAAGAATGCTACACCATCTTGCCATGATTTAGAAAAATCGTCAATGGGTTCGGTAATTTCCAAATCTACATAAAGCTTCAAAACATTTTGACACCAATAAAGTAATAACATTTTTGGGTTTTGAGAAGCAATAGGTGAAGATAATGATGCAGACTTTCTTAAGGTACTTGTAGTACCAACCATATTTAATTCATCAGCTACAACAAGACCATTATTGAGATTAGTTAATCTTCTATTAAGAGTTTTTGAATGACGAATTGTTGATCTTCTCCATGAACTTATTCTTGGAGAATTTAACATTTCTGGTCTTTGTAATGGTGAATCTTCAGCATTCCATGAATTTTTGGCTAATTTTTGTTCTTCAGTATAATTTTCTGAATTACCAATAACAGTGGCTGATCTTATGACTGATGAATTATTAAACTTTCCATCAGTTGGGAAATAATCCATAGCTTCTTCTTTTTCTAATTCTCTTTCTCTTTCTTCTTCGGTTAATTCAATATTTTCTTCTTCTGATTCCTCAGTGATATCTTCAATTCTATTTTCTTCATATTCTTGTTCAAACGCCATACTAATTTTATATTTTAAAATTAAAATCCAAATTAAACCCATGGTTAACTTTAAATTACCATCCACAATATCTTCACTACCTATATTTTGTAGGGGTTCCTGTAGTTGAGATTGTAAAAAGGTTAAAGCTTTTCCAACATTTAGTATTTTATGTATTCTCATCATACTACGACCCACACGTTCTGGTTTTGGGGTTTCCTTACCAGAAAGAATTTCTAATAATTTTAATAATCTTATACCATCCTGTAAATCAGTTCCTAAATCAACAATAATATAGCTGTAAGGTTGATTAGAAGAACTTATAAATGCATAATTTTGGGTATCGAAGGGACGAGGTATTTCAACCTTTGATAATTGAGCATTACACCATCTTGTAAAAGTTTTTTTCTGCGCATCAAGTTTTTCGTTATTAAATTCTTTAATATCTTTATCAATTAAATTATTATAAGGGTTGTATGACTTTTTTTGTAATTTCAATTTACTTTTTTTGTGAGTAACTACTCTTTTAAGCCACGACATATTATTTATATGGTATTAATACTTTTAAAATTAAAAAAAAATGAATGATTGTTACTATATAAGATGAAATTATTTTGTTTTTATTTATCTCTATTGTTTTTGATTTAATGTATTTAAAATTGATTACTATATAGATGAATATTTATGAGATTAAAAATTACTGATTTTTAATTTTATTCTTTTTTTTTTTTTCTTCCTTAAATTATTTATTATTGTTTGTTATTTTATTTTAAATATGCTAATTATTTTTTTTTTTACCTTTT
>Ga0138321_10000042_pt1 | contig 10892 bp, 1 predicted proteins | sample Cowrumcornstover_2_FD_99373 | JGI IMG/M metagenome (GOLD analysis project Ga0138321, IMG submission 99373) | Metatranscriptome of Cow rumen microbial communities from the University of Illinois at Urbana-Champaign, USA - Cow X-1 corn stover... | ecosystem: Host-associated > Mammals > Digestive...
TTAATTTATTGACATTTTTTATACATTTCAAATCTATTGTACTAATTTTATATATTTTATATTATAAATAAATAAATAAATAAAAATAAAATATAATAATAATAATAATATATTTTAATTTTTTTTTTTTTTTTTTTTTTTTTTTTTAAAAAAAAAAAAAATTAATAATTTAATCTATAATTTTTTAGTTTTATTGTTGGTTACAGGTATCTTCATAATGTCTCCATTTTGGAAAGATTTTTGCATTATTATCAAATTTGATAGGTTTATTATGATTTTTTTCATTCGTAAGATTACCAGAAGAACTATATATTGATGACATACTAAAGTTTCTTTTAGCATTAGCAGAAAGAGTATGTAAAAGATATTTGTCATTGGAAGATTGAATTTTCATTCTGTATTCGTTTTCACGACATTCCTTTAACTTCTTTTTCATATAGCTATTGTTGGTTTTTAAGTTATTGATTTCTTGTTCCATACTCTTCATCTTATTATACTCTTCTACAAATATCTTTTTGGCATCATTTAATAAAGCCGCTTGACTATTTATATATGCCTCTAAATTCTTCTTCTTTTCATATGAAATATTTGAAGAGGCTGTAAAGGTTTGTAATATTTTAATTAATTTTTTATTTTCTTCATTCATCTTAAATATTTCTCTACCAATGTTATTATTCTCGTTAATAATGTTATCTAATTCATTTTGTAATGGCGTCTTTTTATTAATATTCTCATTTTTGTTTTTGTCGGATGGAGACATGGGTGGATTATTATTTTCATTTCTGTAGTAATAGCCTAAGGTATTTTTATTATTATTAATATCATCCATTAATTTATTGTTTTCATCACTATTGATTTGATGTAGCATTTGATAGTATTTCTCTTCTAAGTTTGATAACTTTTCTTGTTGTTCTTCATTCTGCTTTTTCATTGAGTTATTATTATCTTTTTCTTTCATGTAATTATTACTTAATTCTTCATTTTCTTTGAGTAAAGATTGATATTTGTTCTTTAATTCTTCTAATTCTGTATTACTTTGCTCTTGTTCTTGATTTTGATCTTCTAAATCCTTAATCTTTTGTGTGTATTTATTCCTAAGATCATCAATTTCTTGCTTATATTTATTTTCTAATTCTTTGTAACGAGTTTCTCCATCCTCTTCCTCATATTTATATATCATTACTCTGGGATGACTTTCGTCATTTTCGGTATAATCGTCATCTGTTACTGGTTTAAAGTATTGAATACGACCGTCACTATGTCCTTTTGTCATCTTAATACGTTGACTTTGATTAACCTTTTGTTTATGTTCGTTGAAATTCATTCTTTTCTTCATTAAAAGTTTACTATGTTCAGGTCTGACAATTTTTCCAACACTTTTTCTTAAATTAAATATCATATTATTTTCTAGAGTACGTGGGTGTTTCTTTCCTTTGTCATATCCTTTATGGTATCTATAATTATAATATTTATCAGAAAACGATTGTGTTTTATTCTTTTCTTCATTCTTTGCCATTTCTTCTTCTTCCTTTAATTTATTCAATTCATTAATAATATTTTCATTTTCAGTACGTAAATCATTGATTTCTTGTTGATGCTTGGTATTTAAATCATTAATCATCATATTATTATTCTCATTCAATGTATTAATTTCATTTTCATATTGATCTTTCATAGATTGAACCAATTTTTCATTATTTTCGTTAATATTTTCAATTTCTTCCTCATAGCTATCTTTTAATTCCTTAATGGCAACTTCATTCATTCTTTTCAGATTCATTTGTTCCTCATCATGTTTAATTTTTAAAATTTGAATAGCCACATCATTATCGCTAATCAATTTATTAATTTCGTTTTCGTACTTCTTGTTGAGATCACTGATCATCTTTTCATTATCACTCTTTAAATCTAAAATTTCTTCGTGGTGCTTATTAGTAAGCTCATTAATTTTGTCGATATTACTCTTATTGTTATCATCAATTTCTTGTTGATGTTTGCTATTTAATTCATTGATCTTTTCATCATTCATCATATTAATGGAATTGATTTCCTTTTGGTACTTTTCTTTTAATTCATCAATAACATTCATATTTTCATCCTTGAGGTCTGCAATCTCTTTTTGATACTCATCATTCAAATCGTTTAGCTGTAACTGATATTTCTCGTTCATTTCATCAATATCTTCTTGATGCTTAATTTTCAATAAAGAAATGGTATTATTATTTTCTAATTTCAATGACCTAATCTCTTTTTTATACTCTTTATTCATTTCGTCTATCATCGATTCCTTATTTTGATTGATGGAATCTATTTCTTCTTTATGCTTTTTGTAAATTTCATTTAAGCTCTTTTCATTTTGTTGTTTTAAGTCTTTAATATCATTCTCATATTTAGTTTCTATTTCTCTAATTAATTGTTCATTGTCATCGTTAATAGCAAGAATTTCAAATTGATGTTTGCTATTTAATTCATCAATCTTTTCTTGATTTTCTTCTTTTAATTTTTGAATTTCTTCTTCATATTTATTGCTTAATTCAGATATACGTTCATCTTTACTCTTTTTTAAATTTTCAATTTCTTCTAGATGTTTGTCATTCAAGTCGCTCATTTCATCATGATGGTTGCTCATCAAATCAGTAATTTCATCTTCATATGATAACAATAAACTATTGATTTTTTCATCCTTACTCTTATTGAGATTTTCAATTTCTTTGTCATGCTTTTCTTTTAGATCTTGAATTAAAGAATCATTAATATCTTTCAACTTTTCAATTTCATTTTCGTACTTGGTATTAAGGCTTTCGATTTTTAAAGTATTATTATGGTTAAGACGGTCAATAATTTTTTGGTGTTTAATATTTAATTCATTAATTTCATTTTCATTCATTGATTTCAATTCATTTATTTCATTTTGGTGTTTTTCATTAGTTTCTTTTAAAAGTATTTCATTTTTCTCTATTAATTGATTCATTTCTATGTTGAATTGATTTTCCATTTCTTGATTCTTTTCTTCATTATACTTTGTTAATTCATTAATTTCTTTGACATATTTATCACTTAAAGTACGTATTGTATTTTCATTTTCTATTCTTAATTCATCAATTTCATTTTCATGTTTTTCATTGAGTTCCATAATTTCATTTTCATTGGAATTTTCTAAACCTAAAAGTTCCTTTTGATGTTTAGCATTCAAGTCATTTATGAGGATTTCATTTTTTCTATTGATGCTTTTAATTTTTTCGTTAAATTCCTTAGTAATCTGATCTATATTTTCCATATTACTGTTATTAATATTAGCGATTTCAAATTGATGATTTTCATTGAGATTTTTAATCGAATTTTCATTAGCATTTTTTAAATCATCAAGTTCCTGTTGATGTTGATGGCATAAATCATCAATTTTTTCTTCATTTAGTTTTTTAAGAGAAGATACTTCATTTTGATGCTTCTTATTTAATTCTTCTATAATTTTATCTTTGCTTAATCTTAAAGTATTGACTTCATTTTTATATCTAGCTTCCAAGGAATTAATTTCTGATTCATAACTTCTCATTAAGTTCTCATTTTCATCTTGGTACTTTTCAACCAATTTACTAATTTTTATATTATTTTCATAATTCAATTGATCAATTTCTTCCTCGTGTTTTTCTTTTAATTGATTTACTATATTATCGTTGCTATTTTGAAGTTGATGTATTTCTTCTTTATGTTGAACATCCATTAATTTTAATTTTTTAGAATTATCAGCATTAAGAAATTCAATTTCTTTATTATATTTAGTATTTAATTCTTCAATAAGTTCCTCATTCTTAATATTCAAGGCAGTAATTTCTTCCTCGTGTTTTTCTTTCAATTCAGTTACTACGGCGTCATTGTTATTTTGAAGTTTAAGTATTTCTTCTTTGTGTTGAACATCCATTAATTTTAATTTTTTATAATTATCAGCATTAAGAAGTTCAATTTCCTTATTGTATTTAGAGTTTAATTCTTCAATAAGTTCCTCATTTTTATTGTTCAAAGCAATAATTTCTTCCTCGTGTTTTTCTTTCAATTCATTTATTATGGTGTCATTGTTATTTTGAAGTTTAAGTATTTCTTCTTTGTGTTGAGCATCCATTAATTCTAATTTTTTAGAATTATCAGTAGTAAGATGTTCAATTTCTTTATTGTATTTAGTACTTAATTCTTCAATAAGTTCTTCATTCTTAATATTCAATGAAGTAATTTCTTCCTTGTGTTTTTCCTTTAATTCATTTACTATATTATCATTGCTATTTTGAAGTTGATGTATTTCTTCCTTGTGTTGAATATCCATTAATTTTAATTTTTTAGAATTATCAGCATTAAGAAGTTCAATTTCTTTGTTGTATTTAGTATTTAATTCTTCAATAAGTTCCTCATTTTTATTGTTCAAGGAATTAATTTCTTCCTCGTGTTTTTCTTTTAATTCATTTATTATGATATCATTGCTATTTTGAAGTTTAAGTATTTCTTCATTATGTTGAACATCCATTAATTTTAATTTTTTAGAATTATCAGCATTAAGATGTTCAATTTCCTTATTATATTTAGTATTTAATTCTTCAATAAGTTCCTCATTTTTAATATTCAATGCAGTAATATCTTCTTTGTGTTTTTCTTTTAATTCACTTACTTCGGTGTCATTGTTATTTTGAAGTTTAAGTATTTCTTCTTTGTGTTGAACATCAATTAATTTTAATTTTTTAGAATTATCAGCATTAAGAAGCTCAATTTCCTTATTATATTTAGTATTTAATTCTTTAATGAGTTCGTCATTCTTAATATTTAAAGCATTAATTTCTTCATTGTGTTTATTATTTAATTCTGTAATACGATCTGCATTTTGTTGATTCAATTTTTTGATTTCTTTTTCGTGAGCAGAATTCAAATGATTAATATATTTTTCATTGGTATTCTTTAAGTTCTTAATTTCTTTACTGTGAGCTTTGTTTAATTCATCAATCTTATTTTGATTAGATTTAGTTAATTTTTGAATTTCTTCTTCATGTTTATTATTAATTTCAACGATATTATTAGTATTTTCATTAACGAGGCTCACTTTTTCTTGTTGATACTTATCATTTAATTCACTTAATTTGGCTGCACTAGCAATAGTCAAATCTTGAATTTCTTTTTGATGCTTTTTATTTAATTCTTTGATCGTTTCTTCATTATTTTTAGCCGCTTTTTGATTTTTGCTATTGAGACGTTTAATTTTATTACGATTATGTTTCTTTAATTGATTCACTTCCTCTAAGTAATTTTTGTTCATTTCAATCATTTTTTGATTGTTTTGCTCGTTTAATGTAACAATTTCATTTTGATGTTCTTCAATAATTTTAGAAATTTTATCTTCATTTTGACGGTTTAATTCATTGATTTCGTCTTGATGTTTTTTATTTAAGGAATTGATTTTACTTTCATTTAACATATTCAAGCTTGATATTTCAGAACTATACTTATTCTTCATTTCGTTGATTATATTTTCATTTTGAGATTTAAGGTTCATTATTTCGTTATGATGACTATCAATTAATTCGTTAATCTTGTCATTATTTGCTTTTTCTAAATCCATAAGTTCTTGTTGATGGTTATGACTCATGGATTGAATTTTGCTTTCATCTTCAACTTTAATGTCGTTCATTTCATTATTATGTTCTTCTATAAGTTCATCAATATTCTTTTCATATTGTTTTTTCAAATCTTCAATGTCTTTCTTATATTTTTCGTCTAATTGTTTAATTTTTCCATCATTTATTTTATTCAAAGAATTAATCTTATTATTGAACTCAGATGAAATTTCATTAATTTTATTGACATTTTCGTTGTTGAGTGTCATAAGTTCTTCTTGGTGCTTGCTATTTAATTCATTTATTTGTTCTTCATTTTGATCCTTCATCAAAGCTATTTCTTTACGGTATTTATCATTAATTTCATTAATTCTGTCCTGATTATCTTTTTGGAGGTTAAGAATATCATCATTATATTTCTTTTTCAAATCATCAATAATAGCTTTATTTTTATTGTTATTAATTTGTATTTGTTCCAAGTATTGGTCACTAAGACTCTTCAATTTAACTTCATTTTCTTTTTTCAAATTAATAATTTCAAGAGAATGAGATTCACTTAATTCTTTGATTTCATTACGAAGTTTAAGATCATTTTCAGAATGAATTCTTTCAATTTCAGAACGACTTTTTACTTTGAGGTCTTCTACTAATCTTTGGTGTTCTGCTTTTAATTCTTCAATTTCTTGCTCTTTAGTTTTTTGAATAGTCTTTAGTTTTTCTTGATATTCACTCTTTGTTTTGTTCATTTTTTCTTCATTTTCATTTGTGAGATTAATTATTTTTTCACTGTATTTATTATCTAATTCAAACATTTTAATCTTATTTTCATTCTTAAGACTAGTAATTTCATCTTTGTATTTCTTTTCTAAAGATTTTATCTTTTCTTCATGTTCGTTTTTAACTTGAGAAATTTCAAGACTATGTTCAGAATTTACTTTTTCCATTTCTTGTTGATTTTGAAGTTTAATATTACGAATTTCTAAATTGTATTTGTTAACAAGTTCATTAATTTTACCATTCATTTCGGAATTCAATGAATTGATGGTATCTTCATTTAATTTACGTAAACGTTCAATTTCATTTTCACTATGAGTTCTTACATTTAAGAGTTCCATTTGATGACTTGTATTTAATTCCTTGATCTTTTCTTCATTAGTCTTTTCTATAGAATCTAAAAGCCTTTTTTGATCAGTTTTAATACCATTAATTTCATTTTCATATTTATTACTATTTCCAAGAATTTCTTTTTGATATTTAGAATTGATAGCTTCCATTTTACGATCATTTTCAATATTGATATTACTAATATCTTGTTCATGCTGCTTTTTCAAATTAAAGATAATTTCTTTATTATCTTCTTCTAATTTGGTAATTTCTTCCTTGTATTTTTTATTTAATTCAACAATTCTTTCTTCATTGGCTTCGTTAATTTTATTAATTTCTTCTTGATGTTTGGCATTCAATTGTTTTAACATTTCTTCATTTTCTTTTTTCAACAATAAGAATTCCTTTTTATGATTATCCTTAAGAGTTTTATTGATATCCAAATTGCTCTTTTTCAGTTCAATAATTTCTTTATTGTGATTATATTTAATGACCTTAATAACATTTTGATTACTCTTCTTCAATAAATCAATTTGTTTATCATATTTGGACTTGCTTTCATTCATATTTTGAATGTATTTATTGTTGATTTCACTGATTCTTTCCCTGGCGTTCTTATTAATAGCTTTAATTTCCTCTTTGTGATTCAATTCTAAGGCTTTGATTTTGTTTTCATTTTCTATATTAATATTTTTAATCTTTTCATTGTATTCATTAATTAGATTAGTGTTACGATTAAGTAATTTTTTAATTTCATCATCATGAAGTTTCTTTAAACCATTGATTGTATTTTCATTTTCACTAATAAGCTTTTTTTTTATATCATCATAATTTTTGTTGAGTCGCTTGATTTTCGATTGATTATCACTTTTCATTCTAGAAATTTCATCATTGTAGTATTGACTTAGTTCACTAATATTTTTCTTTTCATCATTCTTGAATGATTCCATTTCTTTTTCATGAATACCATTTATTTTGTCAATCTTTTGACTTTGTTCTTCCTTTAATCTTAATATTTCATCTTTGTATTCAATATCTTTTTTACGAATATCTTCTTTTAACTTGTCCAACTTTTCAATTAATTGTTCATTATAAATTAAACTATTAGATTTTTCCAAATTGATAGTTTCCAATTTTTCTTCATACGATTTAATTAAATTATTTATTTCCTGCTTATTTTTCCTGGTAAGTTCATTAATTTTATTTTCATTAATTAAATTATTTTTAGCAATGACTTTATTCTTGATTTCATTCAAGTCATTATATTCCTTTTTCAAATCTTTAATCTCTTTTTCTTTTTTCGCTAGACGACGATGTTGTTCTGAAAGAGAATTAACATCCTCAGAATGTTGAGTTTCTAATTCTTCAATTTTTTTATTTTTATCAGTAACTTCTTTGGAAAGATATTCATTTTCAGGTTCTAATTTTTCAATTTTTCTTTTTAAAATTTCATTCATAATAGATTTTGTTTGAATAGAAGTACGGAAATTAGATTTTAATTCATTAATTTCTTGTTCTTTAAGATTTTGAACATTGGTGCGAACTTCTTCTATACTGTTTTTCAAAGTATTTTCGTAATATTGTTTTAAATTTTGAATTTCACCAATTTTTGTTCGTATTTTTTCTTCATAATTATCCACTAATTCATTAATCTTTTCATCATTTGCCTTTTTTAATTCCATTATTTCTATTTCTTTAACACTAAGTTCCTTTTCAAAACTATTCTTTTGATTTTGTAAATTTTCTCTACTTAATAAAAGTTCCATTTCATATTCTTCCTTTTCCTTCGATAATTCATGAATTTGCTCATTTAGAACATCTCTTTCTTTTTCTAATTCTTCTAATTGACTTTTATAGTTTTCAATTTGTGAACGGAGATCTTCTAATTTTGATTTGTATTCTTTATTCATTACTTCAATTTCTTTATTGAATCTACGCTTATTTTCTTCAATTTCATCATTGAAACGTTCCATTAATACTTTTTTATCATTTTCAATCTTTTTTATTTTTTCATAATGTTCTTGACCCGTTAATTCAATTTGATTACGAATTTTTTTTAATTCGTCATCTAAAATATTAATGGTATTTTCTTTTAATTGTTCAATCTCTTTAATTTTTTGTTCATATACTTTATTGGAATCTTCCAATTCCTTTTTGTGATTTTCTTCCATAATTTGCATAAGCTCTTTTATACGATTTTCGGAAACTTCTTCCATAACTGATTTGATTTTTTCAACCTTTTCACGATTTTTTAATCGTTCAAATGATAATAGCCAATTTACCCATTTCATATCATAATCATCAAAATTACAAGCTTGTTTCACATCATTTCTCCAATGTCTTGTTATAATATTTTTATTTCTATGATATAAATCAATTTCATCATTTAGATAATCAATAATAGTTTGAAAGAGATTCTTCATATTAATATTAATATTGGTATTATATTGATGAATACCAGCATCTTTTTTCTTAAGATCTACATGCATACCTTTCATATAATTATTAATAATATTTAACATGTAGTTTTTAATATTAAGAGGAACTTTTTCTGCTGGAGATTTATAAAATAAACCAATATTAGAGTAATCGGAATTTTCTTGTACATTAGAATGTGCTGAAGAGGAAGAAGGTTGTTGTTGTGCTTTATGGGATGACGATGCTGGTACAGGAATTTTCGGGTGAGGATGAAGGGTACCCTTGCCTTTACCTTTTACAATATTGTTTGACGTTTTTACCATAGGATTAAAAATATCAAGAGTTTGAACAATATTTTCAGCTAAAGTTTGATTTACTGGGGTAGAAGAACGGCTATTATTTCCTCCAAAAATATTTTTATCAGAAAAATGTATAGCAGGACCAAACTCTTGATTTCGAATAATGTAAGGATGTGTACCACCTTTGTCAGTAAGTTGACCACGAACGGGAGAAAGAGAACGGAAGGCAGTTACACCATTATTTTTTGTAGTAGTTGAACTATGTACTGGGGTAGAAGTTAAAGAACGAGAACCAGAAGGCAAGATTGAAGCTAATCCCACATTGGTATTATTATTGAGTTGTGCAAAATGAATAGGGGAGAAACCTCTTAAATCTTGTCTAATATTATTTTTAGTTTTATCAGCACCATAACAATAGCTGTGATAATCACGATTGGCATTAGAAGCTGTTGCTGATATATTTGTGGTAGTAGAAGACATTACAATACCAGAGAGGTTACTATTGTTGTTATTAAGAATAGAGGCAATACCATTATTTTGATTATGAAGTTGAGAAGAAGAACGTAAGAAATGACTAGGAGATGAATTGTACGACCGGTTTTGTATATTAGAATCCAAAATATCACCACTAGTATTACTTAGGTTACTATCAATAATATTTTCATCCTCTTCCTCGATAATCCAAAATTTACTTTGATTGTTTGGTACATGAGCAGTACCTGGATAAAGACTTAACACTGGATTACCAGCACCAGATAATGAAGGAGCCGAAGAAAGTGAAATTGATGAAAATGAAGAATTATCATCCAAATATCTTAAACTACTTTTTTCTGTAAGTACTGGAGTTGAAGGATTTAAATTTAATGAATGTTTTGATAGATCATTATCGCCATCCGGCTTTGAAGGTGAATTTTTTATTTTTAAAACATTTGCAATTTTTCCAACAATCCCTTTTGAATTTGAAGCTGATGATGCCTTTAATGGGATAAAATCCGGTTGTGGATGTATATAAGACATTTTTAATTGATAGTGTTGCTGTTGTTATTTCAAAGAATTTAAAAAAAAAAATGTATAATTATACTAAAATATAAGTTATAAAAAATAGATATTATATAATATCTATTATTTCTCTTTTTTTCTTTTTTTAATTTGTTATTTTTACAATAAATATTTGATTTTAAAGTTATATAAAATGATTTATTGATATATATTATAATATTTGTATGTATGCTACTATTTTACAATGATTGTTGAGAGAGGAAAAAGTATGTACATATATACAATATTAATAATTATAATACATATATATTACATATATGTTTTTAATTTTTTTTTTTTTTTTTAATAATATCTAATTTGAATTTAGATATTTTAATATCCTGTTTATTATTTAAAATGAATATATAAATATTATTTTCATATTTCAATGTACAGTTTTTTTTTTATCATTTAACAAAATATTTCCATTAAAATAAAATAA
>Ga0138321_10000049_pt1 | contig 10464 bp, 1 predicted proteins | sample Cowrumcornstover_2_FD_99373 | JGI IMG/M metagenome (GOLD analysis project Ga0138321, IMG submission 99373) | Metatranscriptome of Cow rumen microbial communities from the University of Illinois at Urbana-Champaign, USA - Cow X-1 corn stover... | ecosystem: Host-associated > Mammals > Digestive...
TCTGCAAGTATCACTTGCTTCTATAATTTTCACAGGGAGAGTTTTATATCTTTTAATTATTTGAATATAATTCCTAGGAACACCATCATAATTCGTCCAAGCGAAATTTTCCGGCTTGAATTTATTAGCACCTTCTTCTTCAGGTGGTTGTTCTTCTTCCTGTTTTTCTTCTTCGCCTTCGACTTTTTTTTTCACTTTTTTTTCTATAACTATTTGCTCAGGTTTTTCGTCTTCTTCTAATTTAATATCATTTCTTGTTATTTGAATAAAGGAAGTAAGTTCTCCTAATTCAAGAATACTTTTTATTTCTAGCAAAGGAAGATTGAAAGGCTCATCTTGATTTAAAAGTAAATCATAATTTAAATAACCACTTAATAAAACAAAATTACCATTTTCTTCGATTAATTTCGAATTTTTTCCGATATAATCACCAATTAATTTTGTAACCAATCCCCGTTCAAAAAATATTGGATTATATTTATAATAAACGAGTTCATCGAAATTGTCAGGGTCTTTACAATTTTCTTTTAAAGGTCTTTTACCATAAGCACCTTCTAATAATTTAGCTTCAGCATCGTTTTCATAAAAGTGATTATATATTAATTGAGGTACATTAATATAAAGAACTTTATTTCTTGCACAGAATAATGCAAGACTTTTTTCGAGGCAAATATCATATTCATGTTTTAATAAAATGAAATTTACATTATATTGACTATCAAAGACTTTTTTGGCTTTTTCCTCAGTCTCTTCTCTTTTTACTTTTATTATATTAGCACAATGAGTTTTTATTTCTTCTAATAATTTCATAGGCTTTTCTAAACTTTCTTCAAAAGCGGTTTTTTGCTCCTCGGTGATTTCTTCAGTAATTCCTTCTTTAGCTTTATACATATTAAGTAAATCTTTTTCAGGAACTTCAATTTCATATAAATTTCTGAAATTTCCTATAAGATTTAATACCTCAATGGCCTTTTCTAAAGTATCAATTAAAAATCCATCGGGGCCTCCCGGAATAAAAATATTATCTATTATAACTTTTTTTTTTGGAGGGAGATTTGCTAAATAATTTTTCAGACCCTGAATTAAATCTTGGAAATTTATTTCAGGTTCCGCTTCTCCTTCGGGATTATCTGGTTCTACTTTGGATTTTTTTACTTTCTCAGTTAATTCTTTAAAATCTAATAATTCGAAATTATATTTTGTTTTTAAATGCTTCGCGAGAGATGTTTTACCTGTTTGCGGAGGACCATATACGATATTTATATCCTTGGTCATATCGAGGCATTCCTCTATTTTGTATTCGTTTAAATTTTTTGGATTCAATGATGTTAAAATATTGTTCTTGTAGCAATACACAGCTATTGAGTCTACGTTGTTTATATTAGATAAATTATGAGATTCAGTAAGAGCTATAAATTTACTAATATAACAAATATGATCTTCAAATGCATATAATTCTTGTATATTAGAAGGAAAACTACTTAATATTAATTTCTTATTTTTTTCGCTAAAAATTAATTTTCTTACTAAATTAATTTTTAAATCTAAAGAATAGTCTCCCATATCACTTTTTTTTATAATATTTCTTTTAATCGCATTTTCTATTATTTTCTTTAAATTTATTTCTTTATATCCATATTTTTCATTTAATTTATTAAATAAATCTTCTTTTGAACTTCCTTCCTGAGGAACATCAATATAAGCGCAATAAGGTTGTAATTGTTTCATCATATGTTTAATTGTCAATACTTTATGATTATTAACATCTATTTCAACAAAATTTGAATTTTTTCGTAAGAACTCAAAGAAATCAGTTTTTTGTTCAAATTCATAAAGTAATTTATTCAAACTTGAGCAAGGTATATAATTTGGATGATCTAGTGGAATTTTATTTAGTCTTTGTAAACAGGAAGCATTGTCTGCATTCAAAAAAATAATTTTCTCGAAAGGTTTACAATTGTTAATGAAGTAGGAATATTGATCTTTATTTTGAGGGAAATCTTCTATTAAAATTCTTATATCGGTCATTTGTCTTAATTCATTTATAAAAGAAGAAACTATATATTTAGTATCATTAATATGATTAGAAATTTCCTTTCTTGATAAAAAGGCATTAAAATCTATTAATTTCATACCCATATGTTCTTCTAATATTTTACCCAACTCAGTTTTACCTGAATATCTTTTACCAACAATTGAATATATAGTAGGATATAAATATTGTTTAGTTAAAATATTAATTTCTCCAATGGTTTTTCCATTAATATCAATGTCTCTTATAATTGAATAAGGAGAATAAAAAAGACATTAATGAATAAGAGATTAAAGAGTCACGGCGAAATTTATTTTAAAAAGAAAAAACTTAATAATCTAAATCAAAGTAATTTGGTGTACATTTTGAGAATAAACCATGCTTCTTTTTATTTTTTCCATTAACTTCATCGGTAGTATAAATATAATAATATTCAGAATCATCATCACCGGATTTTTTATTATTTTTCATGTTAGTTTTTTCAGAAGTTGCTGCAGTAACATACATATCAGAATTTTCAGTTGCTGTAGAAGTAACAGTGGTATAATATTCATCATCATCTACTGGTTTTTTACCTTTATTCTTTTTATTCACATTTTGATCATATATATCATTATTTTCTTGTGAAGTAGTGGTAGTGGTAGTGGTAGTTGTAGTATAATATTTATCTTTATTATTTTTATTATTATTAATATTCTTTTTGTTTTTCTTATCCTTTGAAGTCTTAACATAGGAATCATCATCCTTATTACTCTTACATTTACTAAAGAAACTGAACTTCTTCTTATTCTTCTTTTTAGTTTCAACTTTATTCTTTTTTGAATTTGAAGAGGAATTAGAGGAATTAGTAGTTGTAGTAGTAGTACTAATATATTCATGTTCATATTGATTAATTGGTTTCTTTAAAATATTTGTTGTTGAAGAGGTTGCAATTTCTAATTTATTCTTTTCCATTTCCTTTTCTTTTAAATCTTTTAAACCTTGATTAATTTCATTTAATTTATCCATTTCCTTTTGAGCTTCTTTAGTATTCGTATGGAATAATTTTTGATTTCTCTTTATATTTGAACGTTTTACAAATTCATATTTTTCAATAGATTTCATAGTTGTATTAGCTACATCTTCTAAATCATCATCAATTTCTCCTTGTTCACTATCAAGGGAAAGTGAATTATCGATATTTTGATTAGTATTGGTAGTGTATGTAGTATAGTAACCAACATCATTTTTATCTTTAACTTGTTTTGTTGTAACAAAGGAAGTAGAAGAAGAAGAAGAAGAAGAAGAAGATAATGATGAATTAGAACTTGAACTACTTATACTATTCGTTAAATCAATGCCAAGAGTCTTTATATAATCATAAGATAATTTTGCCATAGCACTTCTATGTTCAATTTCACTTGGAGTTTGATATTTTGTAGTGGTTTCAGTAATAACATTATTTGAAGTAATTTCAGTTGGAATTGGAGTTTCCGTTAAGTGAGATTGGCTTATTGGAATTCTCTTAATATTAGTTGTTGTTGTTGATTCAGGAGTATTAACTTTTATTACAGAAGAATAACCTTGATTATTAGTTGGTTGAGATTGTTGTGGAATGATATTTGTAATACCTAAAGTTTTAATTTCAGTAGTTTGAGGAGAATAAAGTGGTTTTTCATAGAGAGTTTTTGAATTGGAAGGTTGATAGTTTGTATTAATTTTAATTTCGGTTGGTTTTGAAGGGGAGGTTGGAAGGAATGATTTTTGAGTATTTGAAACATCAGTAGTAGCTGACATAGATGGAATAGTAGTAGTGGTAGTAGTAGTGGTGGTAATCTTTCTTATAATCCTCTTAACTACTGGAGTAGCCTTAGTAGTAGTTGTAGTAGTTGTAGTAGTAATATTTTTATTATTATTAATAGAAGTAGTAGTATTAGTATTAGGACTAGTAAAAGCGATATTATTAGAATTAACTACAGGATAAACTGAAATTTCATTATTAAGATTTGGAGAATAGAGGGTATCATTTATTGTAAGATCTGGACTACGAATATCATTTGATTTAGTATTGTTTATGACTGATTTAACAACGATGTTTTCATCATTATTATTGTTAATTTCTTCAGTGATTTTTGGAGTTTTAATATAGATAGTTTCATTTAAAGGTGGATAGCTTGTAATATCATTATTATTTAGAGTTGGTGAGCAAAGAGTTTCAGAGTAAAGAGTTTCATTTGGTTGATAAGTGGATGTCTCATTATTGGATATATTATATTGAGATTTTTGTGGTTGGTAAGTGAATATTTCATTAGAAATATTATATTGTGGTTGATTATTGGATACTTCATTGGAAATGATATATTGTGGTTGATAAGAAATATTATTATAGCGTTCAGTTTGAAGATGAACATTTTCCTTTAAACTTTCTGGAACTATATTATTATTATTATTAGATTTAGAGGATGGGAGATTATTTAAAATAATCTTTTTACCTTCATCAACAACTTCTCCCTTTGGAATGTTATCAAATTCATCAGATTTCTTTTCATTTAAAATTTGATGATCATTAAGAGTAATGAATTGATGAGCTTGTGGATGGAATTTTTCTAATTCAGCTTGAATTTCTTCTTCTAATTTGGCTTGACTTATTGGATAGATATCAGTAGATTTTATTGTTGGATTAACTGGTCGAATAACTTCTGGTGAATGGATTTCAGTCATCTCTTCAGTATTTTTAGTCTTGGTAGGTTCATTGGATGTAATAACATCATAATATTCTGTACTTTCCGTAGTAGTATATGAGCCAGAATGTGGAATAGAATTTACTCCTGAAATTTTCTTTACTGGATTTGGGGGTTGTGGAACATTAAATGAAGGGGTAGTAGCAGTTGTTGAATTTTGAGAATGAATATCATCCTCATTATTATTAGATTCACTACTACTTGTGCTATTTCTATTTTTCCTGGAGAAGAACTTTGAAAGAGATGAACGTTTACTATCTTTAGTTTTAGTACTTTCTTTATCATTTTCAGATTTCGAAGATTCAAAACTACTTCTGGAAAAGATATTCTTTAATGAATTTTTCATTTTATCCTTGCTTCCATTCTTTTTATTCTTATGACTAAGGAGCTTACTATTACGTTGAGATTTGTTAGAAATAGATGGAGATGGTGGATGAACAGAAGTAGTAGTAGAAAGTGTAGTATTAGAAGTTGTAACTATAGTTTCAGATTTCTTTGGATATTTAGAAGATGGAGTAATCATAGGTTGACGATAAATGTTATTCTTCCATGGAGTAGTAGATGAAGACAGTGATGTACCATTAGTTAAAGTTACTTTGGATTTATTATTTTCATTATTGATAGTATTTAAATTTATTTCAGTAGAAGTTTTATCATTGACAATTGAATTAACCTTAACATCAGTAGAAGCTGATCTTGAAATTATATTCTCTTGATTTGGATTTGGATTTGGATTTGGATTTGGATTTGGATCATTTATATTGAAATTTTGATTTTTAAATTCACGAGTATTAAGAAGGATTGATGAATTATTATTATTAACAGGAACTTGAAGTTCATCAAAATTACATACATCATTGATAAGATCTGGATTTTCTGGGTTTTCTGGATCTGGTTGGATTTGACTAATCATTGAGTCATCTAATTCCATACTATCTTCAATATTACTGTAGTTATTGTAAATAAGAGGATTAACTCTATTTTTATCTCTCTTATATACTGGCTTTTGATCATGAGAAGAATAGAGGGTATCAGTGTTATTATTATTATTAGTAGAAGTTTTTTCAATATCATTAGTGATAGCTTGATTTTCACCATTTTGAGTTAAGGAAACAATAAGAGCTTGTGCCTTCATTAAAGAGAATTCAAGGTTAACAATCATTTCTGATTGACGATCACAACACTTACGAAGATCATTAATCTTTTGATTTTGTTGTTGAATCTTTTTATCATTTTCTTTTTCATTTTGATTAGGCATTGGCTTTTGTAAATTGATTTTAGTAGAAACATGATTTTGTGGTTCTAATGAAGTATCTGGTTCTTTATTCATATTATTTTTTATATTTTTAGTATTTTTAGATTCAACGATAGTTGCAGTTACAATTTTAGTTTCTTTCTTTGGTTCCTCCACAGGATTTGAATCTAATCCTAATTCTTCCTTATAATCTGATAAATTAAAGGCTTTACCATCATCAACTGCTGGAGTATCATCTACAATAATAGAATTCATAATTTCAGTTTTAATACTTTCTAATGTAGTATTAGCTTCTTTAATTAATCTTTCATTTTCTTCTTTATCACCATCTTTTAAATTTTGAAGCTTACTTAGAGATTCAATTTTAGCCATTAATCTGGCTTGTTCAGCTTGTAATTCATCAATATGTCGTTGCTGATCAGAAGAATACTGTTTCCAATGGTTAACTTGAGAATTTAAGGTTTCAGCAGCTTGAACTAAATCCATTTGATAGTTTTCTTCATTTTTAATATGTTGATGTTCAGATTTTACAAGTTCATTTGTTTTACTAATATTTGTCATCTCAGAGAGAGTAGGACTAGTAATTTGACTTTGATTATCGCGAGCTGGTTCCACAAGAACTTCCTTGAGCTTTTTAAAGATTTTATTATAGTGATTTAAAACTTCAACATATATTTTATTTTCTTGGTGATTATTATTATTAACAAAGTTGGCAGAGTTTAAATCTTCATCACTAACCATATCTGTTAGATCACTCTTATAGGAGTAAAGATCTGATGGTATTTCTTTACTTAAATTAGATGAAATTTCCGAAACTGGAATAGAGGACGTACTTAATCTCTTTTTTTCAATTAATTTCTTAATGATTTTCTTATATTTAAGACTTTGTTTTTCGAGTTGAATCTTATGTTTTTCTTTCTGTTTAATTTGTAATTGATATAGTTTTTCCATTCTTTCTTGAGCTTGGTTAATTCTTTCAGAAAGTTCAGTCATTTGTGATTCTAGAGCTTGATTAATTCTTTCCTTTTCCACTAACTGTTGTTTTAAATATTTAATATGGTTTTCATAATCCTCAACAGAATCATATAAGGTTTGATTTTTGTTTTCCATATCTTTAACTCTTTCTTTCGACTTCTTAATGATGGCATCCTTTTCATCCAAAACACTTATAAGGAATGATAACTTATTTTTAGAATTTTCTAATTCTAATTCCTTATTTTTAGCATTTTCATCAATGTTCTTAATTTGCTTATTTTTTTCATTGACAAGATCAGTAAGATAATTCAGTTTTTCTCTTAATTCATCAACGTTATTTTCACCTTCTACAGTTCTTTGTTTAAGTTCATTTTCAAACTTTAAGTATTCTTGACTATTCTTTTTATTTAATATTTGATTTTCTTCTAAAGATAAAAGAGTATCAGCGTATTGTTTAATAATTTCTACTCTGTCCTTAATTTCTGCATCCTTAGCTTCGATAGCTTTAGTAAGATGCTTAATCTTTGAATTATTTGAATTTCCTTCAATATTTTTCTTTGTATCTTTTGTTTCGGAATCTGAGGTAGCTGGAACAGTTTTAATAGTAGTTGTCTTGGTAGTAGTGGTTGTTGTCTTAATTTTTGGTTTACCTTTTACAGAAATTGTAGTTGTAGTAACAGTTCTACCTGGTTCTTCCTTAACTGTAACATTTTCTTTCTTTTCATCATTCTTATAATTACGATTAAATTTATCTTTGATAGTATCAATAAAAGTTTTACCTTCTTTTTCTTTCTCGTTGTTTGTGGAGGTGGTGTTGATGTTAGAGATAATATTAACTGGATTAGGAACAACTTTTGGTGATTTACTGGAAATTCTACGAGGAACTAATGATGGTAATAAATAAGTTGTTTGAGTTTTATTGCTATGTTCTGGATCAGAGTTTTCTTCATCAGAAGAAGACCTTGTATTTGAGGAATCACTGTGAAAACTACGAATAGATGAAGTTCTTGGTGCAGTAGCAAAAGATTTTGGTGAACTAGTTGGTGAGTTTACTGACTTTGGAGAGTTCATAGGTTTTGGTGAGTTGTTACGTTTGAGTGAGGCGGTACGACGGGCTGGAATAATTATTCTTTCACTCTTACGAGATTCTCTTTCATTACCATTGGATGTATCATTTGTATTATTATTTGTTTGTGTTGTTGTGTTAGTTGTTGGTTTAGTAATAACAGTTTTCTCAGTGACAACAGTTTGAGACTTTGATGGATCATCAATAATTTTGGTTTCAACAATCGGTTTAGTTATAATATCTGTTTTATTATTTTTAATTGATGATTCCGCAGTAATGGTTTTGGTTTTGGTTTCAGTAATTGGTTCATCAGTAACCATTTTTTCATTTTTATTCAATGGTTCAGAAGTAGTAGCATTATTATTAATAGTTGTATTAGTATTAGTAGAAATATTAGTAGTATTAGTAATGTTAGTAGTAGTAGTAGTAGTGGTGGTGGTGGTGGTTTTGGTATCAACTACTGATTTTGAGGTATCTTTTTTCGATTCATCTACTGGCTTAGTGTTATTGGGTTCGATTTCAGAAACTGATTTTTTAGAAACATTTGTACGAATAATGTTAGTAGTAATTTTTGGTTCACTAGTACTGGTACTGTTGGTAATAGTTTTAGTAGTTTTTGTTATAATTTTTTTTGTAATAATACCAGGTTCAGAAGTCATAATTTCTTCCTTAATAATAGGTTCGGATTGATAAACTTGAACTTCTGTTTTCTTTTTTGGTAAGTTTTCGATATTTTCAGTAATAACAGAATCGGTACTTATATCTTGCATTGCTTTGATAACTTCTTGTGAATCTTCTTCTACAATGGGTTCAAGTACATTAACATTACCATAATAATAAACTTCTTCACTTTTTGGTTCCTTAATAACATATCCTTCATTAGAAAATTCTTTGTCTAACTCATCATCTGATAATAAAGTATTCTCAGATGGAATTACAATGATTGGTGCACTTTCTTGAACAGGAACAACTTTTTCAGTAATGTTTTCATTATCATCATTATTTTTTGGAATTGATACATCACTTCTTTTAATAATTTCTCCATCAAAATCGTCATCATCAATAATATTTTTAAGACCTTCATTGTCAATTTCATTTTCATGATGATAATCAACAATAACTTCACTATCATCTGTATCTGGTTCAATATCTTCCTTTGAATCATCATAAATTCCTATATCTTCTTTATTAATATTTTTTTGATTTCTTTTGGAAGATGAACGATTATATTCATCATTTCCGTTGTAACCTTGATAATAATCTTTTTCATTATCATTTCTAAGTGAAATACTTTGTTTGAATATGTTTAACTTTTTCTTTAAGAAAGCTATATTTTCCTTTACCATAGTACTATTTGAACTTTCAGTACAATTGATATCAATAGTACATGGAATTTTACGTAAACGTTGAATAATATTTTCTATTTTTTCGGTAGTTTCAATTTCTTCTGGAGTATTATTTAAACATGGAGTACAATAGAAGATAACAGTTCTTTCTTTACCACTTAAAGATTTACTAACAATTTCATCAAGACATGGACAATAACTAAAAATAATATGTAAGTTTTCCTTTGGTTCGATTAATGGATTAATTTCCATTTTATTTAATAGTTCATCAGTAACAGTATGACAAAAATCAATAAAATTAAGTTTTGATTCCAATTTCATCATTTGATCAGTCCTTTTATTGACACGATATTGAACAAGGGAAACATTAAATATAATATTTGAATTTTCAAATTTCTTTTCTTTATAATGCTTTAATATAGCTTGTTTAACATCCTTTAAATTATTAAAACCTTTAAAATTTTCATTTAATGAAACTTTTACATTTTCACCTTTATCTGGAATTTCTATTAAAGAGTAACCAATTTGATATTTAATATTTTTTTCTTTCATGAAATTTAAAGCTTTAAATATACTAGTTATTGCGTATAAAATAATTCCTTTAGAATCTTTTTTGAATGCATTTATATTAAATTGTTCTCCAACAAATGTATAAGTTTTACCACCATTTTTTGGACCAAGAGCCATAAAATTAACATCAATACCTTTCATGAAGGATTTGATATATGGAAGTACTGTATTATCATAAATTCTTCTATTTAATATATATTCATCATAAATTTTGTCATAATAATTAGTTTTACTGTTAATATAAGATTCACTATCATAAATTGAAGGTTTTAAACGAAGAATAACATTTACATTTTCCTCAAAAGGGAAAATCTCTTTTTTATTTTGCGTATCGGTTGGGCTTTCAGACATTTTTTTTTTTTTTTTTTTTTTTTTTTTTTTTTTAATTTTTTTTTTTTTTTTTTTTTTTTTTTTTTTTTTAAATAAATTAATAGTGTTTATTTATTTTCTATTTCTTTTTTTTTATTTATTATTTTTTATTTTTTTTCTTTTTTTTTTAA
>Ga0138321_10000052_pt1 | contig 10361 bp, 1 predicted proteins | sample Cowrumcornstover_2_FD_99373 | JGI IMG/M metagenome (GOLD analysis project Ga0138321, IMG submission 99373) | Metatranscriptome of Cow rumen microbial communities from the University of Illinois at Urbana-Champaign, USA - Cow X-1 corn stover... | ecosystem: Host-associated > Mammals > Digestive...
AGTATATTTAAAACTAGTACCATTCTTTAAATTCTGAGATTGTTGAACAGTTCCTTTTCCATAAGATTTAACTCCAACGATAACAGCATCTTCATAATTTTCTTGGAAACAAGAAGCGACTACCTCAGAAGCAGAAGCACTATTACCATTACATCTGCTTGACAGAAAAAGATGACATCGACACAGCACTTGAAGACTTGAAGAAGACGAAGTTGTTTTCTGAGACAGATGAAGTGGAAATGCGTGGAGACAAATACGGTGTCTTTGTCACGACACGAGAAGAAGGCATGCTATATGTCTGCATATCTGACGTGATTGTGAACAACATACTTTATATCTGGGATGCTAAACTGAACCTGAAGGACTGCATAAAGGATGAATATATAATTGACTTGTCAGACAAATGTACAGCAAAGAACCTCATCTATGAAAAGGACATTGACTATTCTAAGATAAGAAAACGTATAATTGAAAAATATCCATATAAAAATTTTGAATATATGCTTGATTATCTGGCTCTTGAACGTTTCTCATACCAGACACATAATACGGATATTATAGAATCATTTGATAACTCACAAACGCTCACATCTATAGCCACACCTGTCGTTCAAAATAATTGCGGAAAGTGGGAAATAGACAGAAACCACAGATTTTTCCTGGATGATATATATTACGGCGTATGCATTGCAAAATGGATCGCTGAAAAAATGGAAATTGAAGTCCCAACAATTGACAATATTTTACATTGGGCACAACAAATTAGAAATGAAAAGAAAGAATATATATATCATAATATAATCATAATAATATATATCATAATATAATCATAATAAAGTATTTTAATTGGAAAATAATCAATTTATTTAATATCAAATTTCAAGGAAGATAAATTCAATTTTTTTTTTTTATATATTTTATATACGTTTAAAAATTTATTAAATTTTAATAATATATTATTTTATCTTAACGAATTTTATAACTTAAGGAGATAAAAAATAATTCAGTAATAATTTTCCAATTTTAATAATATATATTTTAATATTTTTTTAAAATAAATATATTAAAAAATTGAAAAGTGATAAGTATAAAATAAAATTTTTAATGTATTTTTTAAATAAAATTGTTAAAAGTATTATTCAATTAAAAAGTCAATAAACAACATAAATTTATAAAAAATCAAAACCAAATAAATAATTCATTATATATATCAAAAAAATGGAAAATAATCAAGAAAAATACGAAAAATTATCTGTATCTGAGTCAGATACCTCAACAGTTTTATTAGATATTTCTAAATTAGAATATAATTTGAAGAAACTCGAAGCTTTAGCAAATGCTCCAACTTCAGATATTGAAAGTGATAATGAATTTGATTTTAGTGATATATCTGATGATGAAAATTTAGATCTTGATAATGATAGTATTATTCCAAGGAGAACGAATAAAAACTATCAAAATGAAGATTTTAAAACTAGAAGGTATTCTAGATTCATAGGATATGCTACTCCAAGTCATGGAAGTAGTGAAACGTCGTCTCAATCAAAGAATATTTTAAAAGAAAATGAAAGTAAAGCTCGTGGGGTTCATTTCGATTTAAATAATGTTTCATTAAATGAAATTTCTACTAATCCAAGAAGCGGAGAAAGCATTATTACTGAAGAAAGAACGAGATATGACGAAACAAAGCAGGAATTAGAAATAATGAAACAAGAATGCATTAATAGAGAAAATGATCTTCGTAGATTAAGAGGAGAACTTGATACTCTCAAGAAAAATTATAAAATCAAAGATAATAAATTAAAACAATTAGAAGCTGAAAAAACAAACTTAGAATCAGATCTTGTTTTATATAAGGAAAAATCAAATAAATTAGAAAAAAGTTTAACTGATATAAGTCGTATGTCTGATAATTCTCAATATATAACCATTATTGAAGATGAATCACATAATACTGAAAATCAAAATTTAAGATATATAGATAGAAGAACAACCGATACCAAATTTTTAGCTGAACAACTTGAAAGATATCAAAATAAATTTAGAGAATTAAAGAAAATAAATGAAGAAGAAAAGAATAAATCCAGACAATATAAAGCAAGATTTGTAGAAATTAAAAATCTTATTAATCAGTTAGAGTTAAAACAAAAAGCAGATAGAAAAACTTACACTCATTTAAAACGTTCATCTGAGAAAGAAATAATTAATTATAAAACCTTACTTCAAAATGAACAAAATAGGTGTAAGGAATTAGAAGCTAAACTTAAAGAATTAAAGAATACACAAACTATCTATGAAATAGAAAAAATCAAAGAAATAGAGAAATTAACTGTTCAAATCAAGCAAATTGAAATAAGATCTAAGGAATATGTTACCTTAATTCAGAAGGAAAAAGAAAAAACCAATAAATTAGAAAAACAATTAGAACAGAAAGAAGAGCAATCTAATGGAATTTATAATATAGAAATTGAAAAGTTGAAAAAACAAATTAAGGAAACGCAGCTCAAAGTTATTGAATATGAAAAATTAATTGTAATAGAACGTGAGAAGACCAAGGAATTAGAGACTCTCTTAAATGATCAAAAAGAAAAATCAAAAGAATATCAACTTCAAAAGCAAAATGAAATAAATAAGTTAGTAAACCAAATTAATGAAATTAATGTAAAAACGAAAGAATATGAAGACAAGGTAAAATTAGAACAGGTTAAATCTGAACAACTCGAAAAACAACTAAAGGAAAATGAAATAAAGTCTAGAAATTTTGAAATTGAGAAACGTAAAGAAATTGAAGACTTGAAATATCAAATTAATAATATACAAAGTAAAATTGCTGAATACGAAACAATTATTGAAGAATATGAAATACTTGTTGAACAAGAAAGAGTTAAAACTGATAAATTAAGTAATAAATTAAATGAAAATGAACAAAAATCAAGAAGTTTGGAGTTGGAAAAAGATAGGGAAATTGAAAAGTTAACTCATGAAGCTAAAGAAACTAATGATAAATATATAGAACTTAAGAAATTAGTTGAACAGGCTAATAAGAAAATTAATGAGGAGAAGGAAAAATCACAAAACTTAAAGGTTCAATTAAGTAGTAAGGAAATTGAATCTGAAGATCTCATTAACAGAAAACAAAGTGAAATAGAAAAATTATTGGTTCGTATTAATATCATTGAAAAGATGGCTCAGGAAGAAAAGGAAAAAGCTAAAGCATTCGAAAATCAATTAAATGATAATGAAATAAAATCTAGAGATATACAGAATGAAAAACAAGCCGAAATTCAAAAATTAAATGATCAAATAAAAGAAATATCTTTAAAAATTGAAGAATATATCATTTTAATTGAAAATGAAAAGAAAATAGTGAATGAATTAGAAAACAAATTAAATCAAAAGGATGAACATTCAAGGAACCTTGAAATCGAAAAAGAAGATGAAATTAAGAAATTAAATGATCAAATTGAAGAAGCCAAGTCTAAAACAAAGGAATATCAAGATATAATTGATCAGGAAAGAGAGAAAACTAAGGATTTGGTACAAAAATTGAATGAAAAGGAAATTCAATATAAGAATAATGAACTTCAAAAACAAGGAGAAATTGAAAAATTATTAATTCAAATAACAGAAATTGAGCATATTAATCAACAAGAAAAGGAGAAAGCTACAAAGTTACAAAATGAACTAAAGGAAAAAGAAGAGCAATCAAAAATTCTCGAAAATGAATTAAAGAATAAGGAAGAAAAGTCTAAAGCCTTTGAAAATGAAAAGAAAGCAGAAATTGAAAAATTAGTCAATAAGATCACCGAAATCGAAAAATTAGTACAAGAAGAAAGGAAAAGGGCAATAGAATTAGAAAATCAATTAATATCTAATGAGGAAAAAACAAGAAATCTTGAAATTGAAAAGCAGAATAATATGAAATCCTTGATTCCATTTATTGTTCAAAAAATTGTGAAAAATGAAAAGGATAAGAAAGATTTTATTGAAAATCAAAATCTTGAAAGAGAAAAATCTAGAAATATTGAATTAGAAAATAAAAAGGAAATTGAGGCATTGAAAAAACAAATTGAAGAAGCAAATACTAAAGCTCAAGATTATGAAAAATTAATTAATGAAAAGAAGGAAAAGATTTCTACTTTAGAAAAGCAATTAGCTGAAGCCGAAACTAGATCAAAAGAACTTGGTAAAACTAAACAAATAGAAATTGAACGTTTAATAGAAAAGATAACTATCATAGAAGAAGTTATAGAAGAAGAAAAGGCTAAGACCAATGATTTAGAAAAGGCTGTTGAACAAGAGAAAGAAAAGGCTACCGTTTTGGAAAAACAACTCATTGAAAATGAAGAAAAGTCTAGAGATGATGCTAATGAAAAAGAAGAAGAAATTAAGCGATTACTTTTAAAAATAACAGAAATTCAAAAGATTGTTGAACAAGAAAAACAAAAATCTTCCAATTTAGAAAAACAATTAATTGAAAACGAGGAAAAAACTAAAAGACTTGAAGAAGATAAAAAGAATCAATTAAGGGCTCTATTCCCAGTTGTTATTGGAAGAATTGTAGAAAAGGAAAGAGAAAAGAAGGATTTCATGGATCAACAAAATATTGTAAAACAGAATACTTTAAAGAAACAAAAAGAGATTGATGATTTAACGCGTCAAATTGAAAATGCAAAAATAAAAGCTGAAGATTATAAGAATGAAATAGAGAATCATAAAGAAAAGATTGGTCAATTAGAAAAACAACTTGCTGATAATGAAGTTAAAACTAAAGAAATAAGTGATGCCAAACAAAAAGAGATTGAAACCTTACTTCAAAAGATTACTATTATTGAAAGGATTATGGAACAAGAAAAAGATAAAGCAAATGAATTAGAAAATCAATTAAATGATAGTATGGAAAAATCCAGAGTTATTGAGAATGATAAACAAGAAGAGATTGATGAATTAACTCGCCAAATTGAGGAAGCTAAAACTAAGGCACAAAATTACGAAAATGATATTAATAAAAATAAAGAAAAAATATCTGAATTAGAAAAACAATTAGCTGATAATGAGGCTATAGCCAAGGAATCAGGTAATGAAAAACAAATAGAGATTCAACAATTGATTGAGCAAATTACTATTATTGAAACCATTGTTGAACAAGAAAAGGAAAATACTGATGTTTTGGAAAAGCAACTTACTGATGAAGTAAATACTAGAGATATTGATGTTGATGTTGCAAGTGAAAAACAAAAAGAAATTGATGAATTACTCTTAAAGATATCAGAGATTCGTGAGAAAGTTGAACAAGAAAAAGAAAGAGCTAATGATTTGGAGAAACAATTAGCTGAAAATGAAGAAAAAACAAGAAAGCTTGAAGAAGAAAAGAAGAATCAATTAAGAGCTCTTTTCCCAGTAATTATGAGTAAGATTGTTCAAAATGAAAAAGATAAAAACAATTTCCTTTCTTTCCAAAAGGATAAAGAATTGGAAAAGCAGAAAGAATTAAATGAATTAAATCTTCAAATTAAAGAAGCCAAGAACAAGGCACAAGGTTATGAAAATACTCTATCAGAATATAAAGAAAAAATTATAAATTTAGAGAAGCAACTTGCTGATAATGAAGTTAAAACAAGAGAAGTAGGCAATATCAAACAAAAAGAAATTGATGATTTAACGAACAAGATTGTTAAAATTGAAGAATATTACGAAGATGAAAAGGAAAAAACTAAAAACTTAGAACAAAAACTAGTTTATCTTGAAGAAAAATCAAAAGATGTTGCTAATGAGAAACAAGGTGAAATTGAAAAATTAATTGAAAAGATTACTATCATTGAAAAAATTGTTGAAGAAGAAAAGGCTAAATCTTATGATTTAGAAAAAGAATTAGCTGCTAATGAAGAAAGAACTAAGGAATTAGAAGCTGAAAAGAAAAATCAAATAAATTCTCTTATTCCTTTTGTTCTTCAAAAAATTGTTCAAAATGAAAAGGATAAGCAAGAATTTATTGAACGTCAAAACCTTGAAAGAGTAAAATCAAGACAATTTGAATTGGAAAAGCAAAATGAAATTGATGAATTAAATCGTGAAGTCAATGATGCTAAGTCAAGAGCTGAAAATTATGAGAAAATTATCAATGAAAACAAAGAAAAGATTTCTGATTTAGAAAAACAACTTTCTGATAATGAAATCAAGACAAGAGATATTAGTGAAGCTAAACAAAATGAAATTCAACAATTAATTGAAAAGATTACTATCATAGAAACCATTGTTGAACAAGAAAAGAAAAAGGCTTCTGATTTAGAAAAGCAATTAGCTGATTATGAAGTCAAGGCTAGAGAAGTTGAAACTGCTAAACAAGATGAAATTGAAATATTAAATCGCGAATTAAATGATCAAATTGAAGATGCTAAGAACAAAGCTCAAGACTATGAAAAAATAATTGCTGATGACAAGGAAAAGATTTCAACTTTGGAAAAGCAACTTATTGATAATGAAGAAAAATCAAGAGAAGATAGTGATGCTAAACAAATCGAAATTGAAAAATTAATTGAAAAAATTACTAATACTGAAAAAATCGTTGAACAAGAAAAGGCTAAAACAGATGACTTGGAAAAACAATTAGCTGAAAGCATAATTAAGGCAAGAGAAGCTGATGATGCAAAGCAAGATGTAATTGATTCCTTAAATCGTGAAATTGAAATAGCAAAATCTAAAACTCAAAGCTATGAAAAGATGATTAATGATGATAAAGAAAGAATTTCTACATTAGAAAAGCAACTTAAGGACAATGAAGCTAAAGCTAAAGAAGATAATGAAATTAAACAATGTAAAATACAACAATTAATTGAAAAGATTACTATCAGTGAAAAAATAATTGAAGAAGAAAAACAAAAGGCTAATGAATTAGAAGAACAATTAGCCGATAATATTGAAAGATCTAGAGCCATTGAAAGTAATAAGCAAAATGAAATTGATACCTTAACTCGTCAAATTGAAGATGCTAAGAACAAAGCTGAAGATTATGAACAGAAGATTTCAGATGCAATGGAAAATATTTCTTTATTAGAAAAACAACTTACTGATAATGAAGCTAAGAGTAAGGAAGATAATGAAGCAAAACAAAATGAGATTCAACAATTAATTGAAAAGATTACTGTCATTGAAACCATTGTTGAACAAGAGAAAGAAAAGGCTAAAAATTTAGAAAAACAATTAGCTGATACTGAAATTAAAGCTAGAGAAACTGATAACGCTAAGCAAAATATTATTGAATCCTTAAACCATAAAATAGCTAATGCTAAAGATAAGATTTCTGAATTAGAAAAGCAACTTGCCGATAATGAAATTAAAACTAGAGAAATTGGTGATACTAAACAAAATGAAATTCAACAATTAATTGAAAAGATTACTATCATTGAAACCATTGTTGAACAAGAAAAAGAAAAGGCTTCTGATTTAGAAAAGCAATTAGCTGACAATGAAGTCAAAGCTAGAGAAGCTGAAACTGCTAAACAAGATGAAATTGAAATATTAAATCGCGAATTAAATGATCAAATTGAAGATGCTAAGAACAAGGCTGAAGACTATGAAAAGAAGATTATTGAAGCCAAGGATAAAATTTCATCATTAGAAAAACAACTTACTGATAATGAAGCTAAGGCTAAGGAAGTCAATGAAGCTAAACAGAATGAGATTCAACAATTAATTGAAAAAATTACTATAATAGAAAGCATTGTAGAACAAGAAAAAGAAAAGGCTAATAATTTAGAGAAACAATTAATTGGTGCTGAAGTTAAAGCTAAAGAAACTGATAATGCTAATAAAAATATTATTGATTCTTTAAATCATGAAATAGTTAATGCTAAGGATAAGATCTCTGAATTGGAAAAGTTACTATCTGATAATGAACAAAAGACAAAAGAACTTAGTGATACTAAACAAAATGAAATTCAACAATTAATTGAAAAGATTACTATCATTGAGACCATTGTTGAACAAGAAAAAGAAAAGGCTTCTGATTTAGAAAAGCAATTAGCTGATAATGAAGTCAAAGCTAGAGAAACTGAAACTGCTAAACAAGATGAAATTGAAATATTGAATCGTGAATTAAATGATCAAATTGAAGATGCTAAGAACAAGGCTGAAGACTATGAAAAGAAGATTATTGAAGCCAAGGAAGAAATTTCTTCATTGAAAAAGCAACTTGTTGATAACGAAACTAAGGCTAAGCAAGATAATGAAGATAAACAAAATGAAATTCAACAATTAATTGAAAAGATTACTATTATTGAAAAAATTGTTGAAGATGAAAAAGTTAGATCTAATGGATTAGAAAAACAATTAACAGATACTGAAAATAAGGCTAGAGAAGCTGAACATGCAAACCAAGATATTATTAATTCCTTAAACAATGAAATTATTAATGCAAAGGACAAGATTTTAGAATTAGAAAAACAACTTACCGATAATGAAATTAAAACTAGAGAACTTGGTGATGCTAAACAAAATGAAATTCAGCAATTAATTGAAAAGATTACTATCATTGAAACCGTTATTGAACAAGAAAAGGAAAAGGTTATTGATTTAGAAAAGCAATTAGCAGATAATGAAGTCAAAGCTAGAGAAGCTGAAACTGCTAAACAAGATGAAATTGAAATATTGAATCGTGAATTAAATGATCAAATTGAAGATGCTAAGAACAAGGCTGAAGACTATGAAAAGAAGCTTAATGAAGCCAAGAATGAAATTTCATCATTAGAAAAACAACTTATTAATAATGATGCTAAGGCTAAGGAAGATATTGATGCAAAACAAAATGAAATTCAACAATTAATTGAAAAGATTACTATCATAGAAAAAATTATTGAGGATGAAAAGGCTAAATCCACTGGATTAGAAAAACAATTAGCAGATAGTGAGGTAAAAGCTAGAGAAGCTAATGATACAAAACAATGTATAATTGATGAATTAAATAACAAAATATATAATGCTCAAGAAAAGATTTCATCATTAGAAAAACAACTTGCTAATAATGAACAAAAGACTATGGAACTTTGTGAACAAAAGCAAAATGAAATTCAACGATTGATAGAAAAGATTACTATTATTGAAAAGATTGTTGAAAATGAAAAAGAGAAGGCTAATGAATTAGAGGAACAATTAGCTGATAATATGGAAAAGTCCAGAGTTATTGAGAATGATAAGCAAGATAAAATTAATGATTTAACAAGTCAAATCGAAAATGCTACTGGAAAAATTCAAGATTATGAAAATATGATCGATGATAATATGAATAAAATATCATCTTTAGAACAACAATTATATGATAATGAACAAAAGGCTAAAGAATTAAATGAACAAAAACAAAATGAAATTAAACAATTAATGGAAAAAATTAAAATAATTGAAAAAATTGTTGAAGAAGAAAAAGCTAAAACTGATGATTTAGAGAAACAATTGGTTGATAATGAAGAAAAGTCTAGAAAAGTTGAGAGTGCTAAGCAAGATGTTATAGATAACTTAAATCGTGAAATTCAAGATGCTAGAGATAATATTTCATCATTGGAAAAGCAACTTATTGATAATGAACAAAAGACTAGAGGACTTAGTGAACAAAAGCAAAATGAAATTCAACAATTACTTGAAAAAATTACCATTATTGAAAAGATCGTTGAAAATGAAAAAGAAAAAGCTAATGAATTAGAAGAACAATTAGCTAATAGTATGGAAAAGTCTAGAGTTATAGAAAATGATAAACAAGATGAAATCGATACATTAAATCGTGAATTAAATGATCAAATTGAAGATGCTAAGAGTAAGGCGGAAGACTATGAAAAAATGATTGCTGATGACAAGGAAAGAATTTCTTCATTGGAGAAGCAACTTGCTGATAATGAAGCCAAAACTAAAGAACTTAATGATACTAAACAAAAAGAAATCAAGCAGTTACTTGAAAAGATAACCATTATTGAAAAGATTGTTGAAGATGAAAAAGCTAAATCCAATGGATTGGAAAAGCAATTAGAAGAAAATGAAGTTAAGGCCAGAGAAGTTGATACTGCTAAACAAGATATTATTGATTCCTTAAATCGTGAAATTGATGGTGCTAAAAATAAGATTTCATCATTAGAAAAACAACTTTCAAATAATGAAACAAAAGCTAAGGAAGATAATGAAGCTAAACAAAATGAAATTCAACAATTAATTGAAAAGATTACTATTATTGAAAAGATTGTTGAAAATGAGAAAGAAAAATCAAATAATTTAGAAAAACAATTAGCAGACAATGAAGTTAAGGCCAGAGAAGCTGATACTGCTAAAAAAGATGAAATTGAAACTTTAAATCGTGAATTAAATGATCAAATTGAAAATGC
>Ga0138321_10000054_pt1 | contig 10210 bp, 4 predicted proteins | sample Cowrumcornstover_2_FD_99373 | JGI IMG/M metagenome (GOLD analysis project Ga0138321, IMG submission 99373) | Metatranscriptome of Cow rumen microbial communities from the University of Illinois at Urbana-Champaign, USA - Cow X-1 corn stover... | ecosystem: Host-associated > Mammals > Digestive...
CCTTGCTTAATATTATCTATATAAATTTCAACGTCTTTTTCAGTATATTGGTTATTTTCTTCATAATTTTCTTCTTCATTTTCGAAAAAATATTCATTAAGGAAATTTCTGCTTCCCTTTGAAATATCTACAACTAAATTTATTTCATTAAATGCTTCATTTTTTTCCGGACCAGGCTTATTATTTTTTTCTTTTTCTTTTAAATCTTCTTCTTTTTTTGAGCTTGTGTTATTATTATTATTATGTTCCATTTTTTTCTCTATATTAATTATTAAATTTGCTGAATTTATTTCATTTTCTTTATCTTTTTTAATTTCTTCGCTATTTTTTTGGTGGTGTTTTAACTAAATTTATTTCATTCTTTTTTGCATCAGAATTCTTTTCTTTTAAGTCTTCTTTTTTTATTGAACTTATAGTATTCTTATTTTCTTCTATTTTTTTTTCTTTATCATTTTCATTTTTAGAATCTAAATTGGTTTTATTCACTTCAATATTCTTTTTATTTTCGTTCGATTTTTCTTTTTCTTCTTTTTTTGTTTTCTTTTGGAACTTTATAAATATTTCCATTTTCTTTTTTTGTCTTCTTCTATATAAGCTTTGTTAACTTTTTCTGATTCTTTTTTCTTTTTCTCATCATCTTTTTTGTTTTCTTCCTGATTTGTAGCTGGAACTTTGAAATCATTTTTATCATCCATTTTGTTTTCTTCTAAATGATTTTTTTCTTGTTTTATTAATTGTTTCGGTTCATTTTTAGAAATTGCATTAACTTCCTTGATTTTTTTACTTTCATTATTCAATAATATTTTTGTATCTATTTCTTTAAGTAAATATATATACATATATATATTTTTTTGATGGTAAAATAAAATACTTAATTTTATTATTTTTCGTGTTCTGCATTCAATGCAAAATTAAGAAAGACTTGTTCTAATGATGTTTGACTATAACTATAGTCGGTCACTAAACCATTCTTTCGATATGTTTCCATAATTTCAAAAACATGACTAATTTTGGAAATATTGTGAACTTCATACTTTACACGATTAGATGATTTATTTTCACGAGTATATGAACTTTGATCAAAGAGTTTTTGTTCAAGTACCACTTCATTATGGAATCTTTCCACATCATTGGAATGTACATCAAGAATATAGGTATTACCAAATTTCATTTTTAAGTGTTCCGGTGAACCAATACACTTTAATCTACCCTTTACCATAATAGCAATACGATTACATAGTAATTCGGCTTCCTCCATGGAATGAGTAGACATTATGGTGGAGGCTTTATTCGTTTGAATCGTATCCTTTATAATATCCCAAATATAACGACGGGTTGAAGGATCCATACCTGCGGAGGGTTCATCCAAAATAATTTTGGTGGAGGAACAACAGAGAGCAATTAAAATATTTAGTTTACGACGGGTACCTCCACTCAATTCATAAGGCATCTTATTTTTATGTTCTGTTAAATGACTGTAGCTAATATACTCCTTTGTCAGTTTTTTAGCTTGTGCTTTAGAATAACCCCGGAGATAAAGGAACATTTCAATATGTTCGAAAAGAGTAAATTCATTCCAGAGGGTATCCTCCTGTGGACAATAGCCAAGAGTAATTTCATTTCCTACTCTTTCGGTAGTATCCTTACCATCATAATAAATTTTACCTACGGTTTGAGGGAAGGTAAAGGAGGTAGTATTCAATAAACTGGATTTACCAGAACCATTAGGACCTAAAATACCAAAGCATTCACAACGATCAATACCTAAAGAAACATTTTCAAATGGTGTCACCACCACTCGACCACTACCCATTTCAGACATATGATATTCTCCATACTTGAAAGTTTTACGTTCCATGGCTTCCACCATTTCTTGCTTCGTTTCAAAATTAAGTTCATCATATTCTTTGGAAAGTTTAAGCATTTTTATTGGAATACGATTCTCGGTGGCATCATTTAAAACACGTTCGTATTCTTTTTGAATATCATCATCACTTTCTTTTAATTCGTTATCATATTTTTCATCAATATCCTTAGTGGCCACTAAAACCCTTCTTTTGGGATCATATTTTTTCTTGGTGAGGACCTTTAAAGCAAAAGTATAAACGATGATACTAATGATAGATGCAATAAAACATGAAATGAGTTGGTATCGGATTTTTAATAGACTCAGAATAGAAATATCAATGCCAATAGCATTATGTTTAATACCAATGTTAATCAATGATTTGAAAAATTTTACAAATCCATAGCTTGGGAAAACAGTACCAAAGGCTACAATAATGGCTCCCAAATAAAATTGAACTTGAAGAGGTACATTTAAATCGCTTTCAACATTTTCAAGGAAAGCTCGAATGGTAATAGCATAGGGTGGCACGATATTGCAAAGGAAAAAGATTAAAAAGGCATTATTTTCCGTATTAAAGATATAGCTTATACTGTACTGGAAGAGAAGGCAAGAAATACCACAGATGAAAATATATAAAACCAAAAGAATAATTATCGTCGGGTGGAAAAATGGCGTAAACTTACAAACGACAAATGTCATTAAAATGAAGAAACATGTGATTATAAATATGATATGATCAGTAAATAAAACAGATAACCAATAACTCTTATTGTCAATACCATTTAATTGAAGTTGTTTCAATAGATTTTGAACTCGTTCCCGAACTACATTTGTACCGTAAAAAGAGAGTGGAAAGGCGATACAAAAGATGATTATAAGGGTGGCCAATACCTTCATGAGAATGATGGAATGATCATCAAAACAGTTAAATGGATAAGAATTTAAATGAATCGTATCGTTAATGTTATGGGAGGCTAATACGGCATTACTTAGAGTATTAAGAGTAGAAGGAAGGGCATGAATCAAGGAATCGTTATAATAGACAGTAAATTGATAAGTATCATTGATATAGTTTCCAGAAAAACTTGAAACAAAGTAGGGTTCCTGAGTGATGGATTGCGATTCCATTTCCAATTGTTTCAAGTTCAATTCCTTTAAACTTGCTCCTTGATTAGCCATTTTGGGAAGTTCTTGTTGAAATACACTTTCAGTCAGAGTGTTCAAGATATCTTTTGAATTTTCAATATCATAATTCCATTGTTGATTACGGTAGATTTCAGAGGATAATTCTCGCTTTTCATAGTTATAAAATTTAAAATTATTGAGTTGATCATTAAAGATTGGTAAAAAGATGTATAGGACAGCTACTGGCATTAAAATACCAATAAACCAATAAGTTTTTTGACGTAGATAAACACGCATACGATATCTACTCAGACGTAAGGCCGTCTTTAAAATACCTGGCTTTTTAACATTTTCAAGTTTAGGTAATTGAATAGCTTTTCCTGATTTCTTTTTGACATCTGTATTTTTGGTTTTGACTGGTTCATCTTCAACATCCAATCCTGCGATATCTAATGCTTCTTCTTTTTTCTTATTTTCTTTTTCCTCTTCTTCTTCCTCCTCGGGTTCTCGGTTTAAGGACACAAATAATTCTTCAAGTAAAGGTGCATTCAAAGAAAAGTTTTTCAAGAGATGTCCTCTTTCCTTCTCCAGACAACTAAGAAGTTCAGAGAAAACATTAGAAGCAGTGACTGGTATTTTCCAAGTATGGGTTAAGGTGGTGACCGAAGAATCGACCTCAGTTTTATTCGTATAATAGGATGCCTCAGGCACATAGCGTTGTATAAGATTACCAACGGTAGGGGCATCGGTGGTTTCCACTTCTAAATTATATTTCATTTGGAAGTGATTCTTGAGATAGACACTACTACCTAAACAACGAATGGTACCCTTATTTAAAATTAATTTACGATCAGCAATGATATCGGCTTCATCCATATAGTGGGTGGTAATGAAAATGACTCTATCCTTTTTAATTTTTAATAAGAGACTCCAAATTTTTCTACGGGAGAGGGGATCCAAACCGGTGGTAGGTTCATCCAAGAAAACGTACTTTGGATTACCAATAATGGCTAAACCAATACATAATTTTCTTTTTTGACCACCACTCATTTTTTGAACTTCATAGTGTTCCTTTCCCACCAAATCAATTTCTTTAATCCATTTCTCAAAATCGGCATCTTTAACCCCCTTAATTCCACAATGAAGTTTGAAATGATCCTCAACCGTGAATCCCGTAATGATAACGTTGGTTTGAAGACAAATACCAAATTGACGTCGGATTTCCTTTTTATTTTGACTAAAGGGTAATCCTCTGTAATAGGTTTCTCCACTATCCGGTTTAATGATACCCACCATATTCTGGATTAAAGTACTCTTACCAGCCCCGTTATGACCTAAAATAGCAAATATTTCATCCTTGTACACTTTAAAGCTAATATTATTATTGGCAGCAAAGACCTTACCCATATGTTTATCATTATCATCGACATCAGATCCAATATTTCTTCTAAATTTGAAAAATTTAGTAATATTCTTCACATGAACAAAGCATTCACTTCCGGTAGGATCCTCTTGGACATCCTTTTCATAGGCAGTGGTTGATGTGATTAATTTTTTCTTTTGGGATGAACGAACACCCATACTTCTCCAATCTATTTTTCTGAGGTATTCGAGTATGACGGCTATCAGGAAATAGGCGATCATATCAATAAATACGGTAATAAAGTAATAACCAAATTTACCTTGGAACATATTTGAAAATCCAATGTGACGGTTATTATCCGATTCATAGATAATTTCTTCGCAACCCATACTCAAACCGATGGGGGAGAAAATAGCTGAAATGACTTTTTCAATTTTTTCATGACCATCAATTTTTAATTTGAAAATAAAATTATTGATAGAAATCATAGAGACCACGAATAAACAAATAAACACTAAAACAGTTTTAGTTTTTTTGATTAAAAGAGAAATAATAACTGCCACATTATACATTGAAATTACGTAAAATATGTAATACGAAACAAATATAATGGGATTAATCGAACCAACAATATTTGAATAGTCAAATATCATAAAGAAGAATAGGGTAATGATGGAAAGTGGAAAGTAGATAATTTCCCATGTGAACCATAGATTAAATGGATGGGCTCCAATGGAAATAAGTCCTTCCTTGGTTTTATCTTCTACTTCATCCATCAAACGATTAATAATATGGAAAAACTGACCAACACACAGGAGTAAAAGATAGGGAGCCATACCATAAAATTGACGTTCATTCATTATCTCACTTTTAGAACTATAAAAAATGGACGATTTACTAAGTTTTCCAATTTTAGCAGACAATCCATGAACAGTATTATGAGTTTTCATTTGAATAATAGCATTATCTACGGCCATCTGAATATAAATAAAAACCATTTTATATTTATCTGATTCCACAGGATTGTTATAATTCTCTTTATCTCCCGTCCCTGATGTCCATTGATCCGAGACGGAATACTCCATTCTTCTACTTTTAGCGTAATTCCAAATAGGTTCCTCTTTTGAATCAACGATATAATTACCTTTAATTCTTATAGAATAATCTGTATAGTCATCATTATTAAAAACAATACCACAAAGAATACTATCATTTGGGTCATTATTAACAAATTCCTCTAAAAGTTTTTCATTATCAAACTTTTTGTAAGCTATTCCTTGGGCATTTTTAATAGATGGGTCATTCATTACATAGGATATAAAGGTATCACCATCACCATTATTATTTGGTGGTAAAACAAAAGCAATTGTACTATTATCAACTTGAGTATTATAAAATGCTGCAAAACCATCTGTAATATCCAGAGCTTTTTCTAAACCTTTTCCCTTTAATAAAATTTCTTCACTACTACGTATTGATAGTGAAGAAAGGATAACAAAGGTAATAAATATTTCAAATGCACATGAAAACAAACTCGATCTTCGTCTGAAAATTTTCCAATTTTTCCATAAAATTATTTTAAATTGTTCAGTAAACATGTTGTATTATTGATATTTTTATATAAAGAAATTATATAAATTTATAAATAATACGTTACTATAATTGAATTTATTTATTTTTTTATTTTTTTATTATTTTATTTTTTTTGTCTATAAATATATTTTTATCTAATCTATTATTTCTTCAGGAATTTGTTGTAATTGAGCATTAACAGCAGCCTTTTGTTGTAATTGTTGTAAATAGTCAATTCTATTCTTATTAATCTTCGAGTTGACAAGTTGTATAATGGAATAATTCACAGCAGATTGCGAAATAGAAGTCTTTACAAATTCAGAAGTTGTAATTAATGATTTTAAGATGTACCATGAACTATCTAATTCTTTTGGATATTCCTTATCAGTTGGATTAAGACATTTTAATCTCATAAGAATTAAGGCAACCATATTAATAAATTGTTGTTGGCATGATGCAACAGCTTCAAACTTCTTTTGAGAAATATTAGCTATTACATTAGTACTCAAAATATTAAATGTAGTTGCAATACATTGGCTATTATTTTCCATACTATTAAGAGATGCATTGTAACTATAATTATCTTGGTAACATAAATAATAGATGATAGATGTAAAGAAGGATGGAAGTAACGTCCAAATCTTAGAATCATCAATAATCATATCACAGAGTTTCTTTAATCCTTCCTTTAAATTGTAATCAACATTATATAACATACCATAGCTATTGGCTAATATATCAAGTTCTTGATATTCTGGTAATTCATGAATATTCATTGGATAGTGAGTGTGAATATTTCTTACACTATCGTAAATAAAGAATGAATTATCTTGGGTAACCTTTGCAAGAGCACTATACATTTTAAGTCTAAATTCATAAATAAAACCAAATGCAATGATTTTTTCATAAACATCTGGTGAATACTTAATTTGTTTAATAGTATTAATCATCTTTGCATCGTCATCAGCAAATTCACTTATTTTTTTTAAGTTTTCAATATTATCAGAGATAACACCCTTTATAGATGAAGAAATCATAATGAGATTTTTTATTAATTTTTCATTAATATAATTAATACCTTCAGAACCAACTAATTCAGCTAAAGCAATAAGTTCTCTCATAGAAGCATATTCTCCAATAGGGAAGGTTACACTATTAGAAGATGGACGAAGTGGTGGACGTCCAAATAATGAATTATCACTTAAAGAAATTGCAATAGTACCATTAGATGCTTTATTGGAAAGGAATTCAGAATACCAATAGGCATATGTAACTAAAACTGGTTGGCTATTAAAGTTCATTCTTCCATCACCACTATTATGTCTGAATACATCTAAAGCTTGTTTTTTCGATGGTGATACCATTTTATCATAATTAGTTTCAAAGAATTTTTTAGCTCTCTCTGGATCTAATTCTTCTTCTAAAACATTAGTCATTAATTCTGTACATCCAATATTGACCCATCCATCAATAATGTTTAAAGAATGAATATAAGTTTTAATATCAGATAATAATTCTGATGGTCTCTTTATACTTAAAAGAGAATTATCTTCAGAGTTATTGTTTTGACCTTGTTGTACATTATTGTTTACTTTATAACTAGCTGTTCCTAAATATTCTCTGAAAATTTGAGCTAAGGCTTCAGTTAAGAAAGAACATGGATTAAACTCAGTATTATAAACTCTTGAATTAGAAATGGATAATGAATAAACTATATTACGAAGCATCCATCTATTGTTAGCAAGTTCATCATTAATTGGCTTAATATTATTCATTAAACTTTCAGTACCAGGTTTAATTTGTTGTTGAATAATACCATTTTTATCAGACATATTTGATTGTCTTTTACTATTAACTCTATTCTTATTTTCTTCTAATTTAGCAATAATTCTTTCAGGTAAAGACTGTTTTTCATATTCAATATATTTAAGAGCAATTTTATGTAAAATCACAGCAGCATATTGACTAATAGTTGTGTATACTTCATCAGAATATCTAATACTTTGGGAAGATAAATATTTTAATTCATTTGGCCATAATGGAGAAACATTCTTAAGGAATTCTTCAGCTAAAATACCACAAATACCAACATATCTAGCTTGTTCATAATATTTAACATCTAAACATTCTTGTAAATGATTTAATAAATTATCTCTATAATAGAAAATTTCTTTTAATCCACATAATTTTTCAAAGAATGTTTTAATATCCATAATCATTCTAAGTCTGTAGGAAAATCTTTTCAAAACGTCAATAATTCTTTCCATTTCAATGTTTTCAATGATCATAGCTTTTGGTAGAATAGAACTTAATTGAATTCTAATCCAATCAATATGAATAGTCGCTAATTTTCCATCAGTAATCATCTGTTTAATATTTTCTGTAGTGATAGAATTTGCAATTGAAAATATTTCATCGAAAAGATTGGCTAAATTATCAGATAAATAATTTCCATCTTTTAATAATGTATAACTATTTTTAAATGCTTCACAATTAATTTCTTCTTGAATAAACTGAACGAAAAACTTTTCTAATAATTTGTCATCTTGAAGAATACCGGTGCATAATTCATGAACTAAAGAAATAAGTTCAATAATGTTAATATCATTGACTTTTTTTGGTTGTTTTGAGTTTTGTTTCTTGGTATCAACATATAATTTTTCATAATGAGAAAAGTACCAGAAAATTTCAAATTTAGCTACACCTAAAGTAGCAAGAATAACTTGGAATTTCTTTCCGAAATATTCTTGATTTTCAAACACACATAAAGTTTGTTTTAATTGATGCTTAATATAATCTCTTCTTTCCTTATGGAAAGAAAGTGCTAAATTATTAGCATTATTTATAGAATCACTAACAGCAGCCTTGAATTTTCCAGCTTTTGAAGAAGCTTTAGCAACATTATCAAGTTCATCAGAAATGACAAATAATTCATCTCTTGTAATTTTCAATACTAATTGGTAAGAGGCGACATTTTTGAAGATATCAACAAAAATAGGTTGTTTCATAGCTTCTATCGGACAAAATATACCTGCAACAATAACAAATGAAATTTTCTTTTCAATTGATCTAATCATATACAAATACTCATCTGAAGCTTGAGCAGTATTAATACCACTCATTTCTGGTGTTAAACTAAGAGTAGCAGAATTTTGTAATAACTCAGCTGAGAAATTAACTTCTTGAAGAATACTATCCTTCATTTCAATAATTGAATTGATAATTTTTGAGGATATTTTTTCAAGTTTTTCCAAAATTACATTATAGAATTTGTGATATGTTTTCAAAAATTCGAAATTACTTTTGTATGATTTTTCTTCAATACCATTGACATTTTGATGAGCATCGGCATAGCAGACAATAATTGGAATTTTTTCTCTACCTATTCTATTAAGTAAAACATGAATATAAATGTAATTGACAAATAATTCCAAATAACTTTCCATTAATTCATAATTAAAAGATGCCTTGAAATTTGCTAAATTGTCATATTGTAATAATAATTCCAAAGCAACTTCCTGAAATTCAAACGCCTTTGTTAAAACTTCATAAATTTGCTTTAATTCATTCAAAATATCATTTTTTGCTACAGAAAATTTATCATAACCGGAAAGTTTTGTTATATCACCAATAGATGGGAATTTCTTTAACACATTTTTAACAAAATTCTTTAATGATGAATCTGAAAATAATATTAATTTTGTAGCTGCAAAATCATGTTCATCATCGGGAGATATTGGTGAATTAACTTCAGAACTTTCATCTACACCAACAACTTTTATAACATTATATAAACCTTCTTTAATGCTATCAGTTTTCTTATTTAATGTTACCACTAAATCGCCAAATTTACATAAATCTGATATAACACTGGTATCCATTTTTTATTTCTAATCTATCTACTTCCTCTTTAATTTTTTTTTTCTCTTTTTTTATTATATATAAAAAAATTAAATAATTACTGATATATCTTTGTTGTTTATTGTATTTTCCAATATTTATTATCTTGTCTATTAATATCCAGTATTTTTTTATATTACAGAAAAAAAAAGCATTCTCCAAAAAAGTAAGATAAAAAAAATGGAGAGTGAAAGGAAAAAAAGATTCCTCCAATTGTTTTTATATAATACAAATTTATATTTATATGTTTTTTGATATATTTTCTCTATAAAAAAGATAAAATAGCAATGAACAAAATTAATATTTTATTATTAACAATGTTATTGTTATGTTTGATATTTATTTTATTTTTTGTTTTTTGTTTTTTTTTTTATCTTTTGTATTAATATTATTAAATTTGC
>Ga0138321_10000055_pt1 | contig 10197 bp, 1 predicted proteins | sample Cowrumcornstover_2_FD_99373 | JGI IMG/M metagenome (GOLD analysis project Ga0138321, IMG submission 99373) | Metatranscriptome of Cow rumen microbial communities from the University of Illinois at Urbana-Champaign, USA - Cow X-1 corn stover... | ecosystem: Host-associated > Mammals > Digestive...
GCATCATTCATTTTTCCTTCTGCAATATATGCTTTTGCAAGAAGAGATTGAAGAGAAATCTGTAATTTTGTGGAATTCGGACATTGATCGGTAGCAATTTTTGTCGCTTTGTCGATTAATGATCTCGCTGTTGCGATATCCTTACTTTCAAGAAGTTTTTTGGTGCGAGTTATCGAATCTTGATAAGAATTTGCCGCTTTAAATAAGGAAACACATGAAGAATCAGAAAAACAGGAAGAAGGAACAATTGAAGGGTTGGACAAGCTCTTCCGATGGATGGAACAAACCTTCACATTCACACAACAGTACCAGCGTTCTCTTCAGTCACAACAACAAAGACAAAATGCACAATCTGATAGTATATCTATATATTTTATTATATTAAGTCCAAGTGAAGAAAAAATTAATTTCGCGGATTTAAAATTTTTATCAGAAATAGAACCTGAAATTATCTACACTACAAATATTGAAAATGGTAAAGGTTCATTTCTTTCTCATAATGTTTTTAAATTAGATATTAAGAGAAAGGAAAAAAATAAAAAGTCTGTTAAATACCAATTGCAATATGAAATAGGGGAAGAATCATATGATATTATATTTGGTGTAAAAGAAAATTCTTTTATTTATGAGATCCAACTACTAAAAGGAAATAAATTCATAGATAATATAATTAAAAGAAAAATTGACCAAAATCTAATTCCACTTCACTATAAATTAGATATATTTTTAGAAGCCTTGAAAAAAAATAATGAATCTGATAAAATCGATCTATTATTTAAGGAAACAATTGAACTATACAAAGCAAAAAAAAAATTTAGTCTTCTGATATCCTTATTTCTAAAAATTTATCAACAAAATAAAAATTTATGTTCTCAGTTAATTGATGTTTTTAAAAAAATAAATGAAGAAGAAAACACAGATAGAGATAAAGATTTGGCTATAGAATTAAATACTTTTAATAATATATACTCAAATGCTAATAGTTTAATAGAAGAAAATAAATATGATGCTATTGGATTTTATGGAATTATATTTTGTTATCTTTGTTCCTACGATAAAGAAAACTTCAGTAAAATTATAAAAGATTTTTCAGAAGGAAATGCTTCTATAATATATGAAATTTTAATTATATATTATTCACATTTTAAAGAACCCTTAAATCAAGATACCGAATTTTATAATAATTTTATTAAATATGCAATTAATAAAGGAAAAAACCATGAAACTTTTAATAGAATTTTAGATTATATAGATGATATAGAAACTTTTCTATATGTTATAAATGAGAATAAAATTGAAATTTTTAAAAAATACGATGATTTAAGGAATAAACCTATTGTATTATCCTCTAATCTAAAATTAATAAAAAAAGAATATAATGAAAATAAAAAAACAAAGACAGAACTAGATAATATAATAAGCCTAGTGGAAAAACTAATTCAATATTCATATGATAATTCAATTTTGGTCATATATTTAAAAACAGGATTTTGGAAATATCTTCTTAAACAATATAGTAAACCCGATTTAACATATATAGATAACTGTTATCGTATAAGAGACCTATTTAAAAAATACAAAGATTTAGTTAATAATTTATATAATAAAACTTCTGATAATAATGAATTAAATAGAAAAGATGACATAAATAGATATAACGATAGAGATGAATTCGCATTTGATTTAAATTTAAATATTAAGGAATTATTTGAAATAAAAAAAGATAAGTATAATGATGAAGAAAAACTTGGTATGATTAAGAAATATAATCCCTATTATAATAGTGATAAAGAAGAAGATGTAAAAAAATACCAAAATTTAAGAGATACAGATATTTTTAATAATATAAACTTTACAAATCCAACAGAAGAATTCAAATTGTCATTTAAGATATTGAATTTTGAAGAAGCTTTCAAAGAAAAAATAAATGAATTTATTAATAAAATAACATCTAAAATAATAGATATTTCTACTTTTGGTACTATTATTGAAATAATAGATATCAGCCGTATTGATAAAGATAAGAAATATGACTATTATAAAATACTTAAAGAAAAATATGTATATATTATAAAAAATGAAATAGAATCATTAGAGGATGAAGTTAAATTAAACAAAGCTATTGACATAATATCTAATTTTATTCGTATAATTTTTGCCGATGAAAATAATACAAATTTTTTAGAAGATCAAATAAAAAAGTTAAATGATAAATTACAATCATTAATATATTTTGAATTAATAAAAAAATGTGACGATGAAAAATATGAAGCGATGAAAGATTATATATTTGAAATATTTTTAAAAAATATAAAAGAAACTGACAAAATAATAAAGTTAATTAAAATATTAAACGATAAAGATAGAGAAAAATTTTTAGAAAAATTAATGAAAGTATGCGAATTTGAAACAAATGAATATTATTCCAATTATGAAAATGATAAAATAAAATTATTATGTAAATTAAATGATCCAGATAATCCAATAATTAATGAGAATAATTGCGGCAAATTGCAAATTATTTTAGATGATATAAAAACTGACTTGGAAGAAAAGACCATCACAAAAAAACAATTAGAAGAATTTTTAAATATAAAAAATGAAAATTTGGAAAATGTTAAAGATGAATCAAGAAAAAAAGAATTGGATAATAACAATCCAATAATACAGAAATTAGCTTTAATAAAAATTATTTTACCTAAATATGATCCCATAGAAAAATATGGAAATTATAAAAAGCTTATAACTGATATAAATAAAAAAATACAAGAATTAAAATACATAAAAAATTCTCTTATTATATTTCATAAAAATACATTTAAAGTACAAATAAAAAATTTAACGAACATTATTATTAATATAGAAACTAAAACAATAAAAGAATTTTATGTTGACAAAATTCAGCAAGATATAACAAAATTATTCGAATTAAAAACTAAATGTGATGAAATTAACAAGGTTAAAGAATTTTTACTATTTAAAAAAATATTTGAAAAATCAAAAGGAAAAGATCAAGAAGAGAGATTTGACAATGCATTAGCCAAATTAAAATTTATAAAAAATTCATTTGAAAAAGAAAAAGAAAAAAATATTGAAACAATATTTAAATTTAAGTTGGAAAAGGAAGAAGATTCAAAAAAATTTGAAAATATCTTTGAGAATATAAAAGATGAACTGAGTAAAAAAGACGATTCTCAATCAGATAAATTTATAAAGCAAATGATAACATATTTTAATATAAAAGATGAAAATAAACAAAAAGATTTAATAATTATAATAAAAAGTAAAAAGTATGAAATGATTGTTAAAAGTATCAAATTTTTTATAGAAGATGGTCTCAAAAAAAAATTGACAACCTTGCCAAATAATATAGAATTATCAAAAATGAATTTAAGTGATCTCAGAAGAACACTAACTGATTTGAAAGATAGACATATATATGATTATGAGATTGAAAATCCATTTTTTTATCAAGTATTTATCTCATTTTATGATAAGAAAGAAGCAATTGATTTTTTGATGAATAAAATAGAAGCTAAAATTAATTTTGATGGGTTGAAAGATAAATTAGATCCTACTAATAGAAGTATATCTATTAAAGATATTGAAGATTCAACTTCATGTTTAAAGCAATTTATCGAACTTAAAAATAAAAATGATATTAAAATAATAGAATACTTAAAAGATTTGGGTGAAGAAACTATTAAAAAAATGATAAGTTTTTCAAAACATTTTCCTTCAATTAAAGAATTAGATAGTAAGAATGAAAAAGATATATTTGAAGATATATATATTATTATTGATAATGCAAGTTTAACATTTAAACTTGACAGCCAAAATTTTAAATATAAAAATAATGAAGAAAATAAAGAAATAACAATTGAAGAACTTATTAATTTAAAAAACAAGATTAATATTCAAGTAAATGATAATAAAAAAAATAAAGAAAATGAAGATAAAGAAAAAGATAAATATCAAATAAAATGTGATAAATTAATATTTTTTAAGAAAATAATCTCTAATATCGAAATAATATATGACAAAATTAAAATTTTAAGAGTAAAAGGATATAATATACCAATATTAATAAATATTGAAATAAAATACCCAAATATTATATATAAATTCAATAAAAATAATGAAGAAGAAGAAAAAGATTTTGATTCTATAAAAAATTATTTATTTACAATAAAAAATGATTATGAAGATCAATTAAACACAATATATCAAAGTGAAAAACATTTAAGATTTTTATATGGAAATTTATTTAGAAAAATAAAATTGCATCAAGAAGGAAATTGCCAAGTAAAAGATATAATAAGATATATTTTAAATAAAAAGGAATATGACAATGATAAAATTACAGATGGAGAACCATATAATATAAAAATAGGTTCTGATTACGAGACAGAATATAAAGAATATACAAAAAAAATATTTGAGAATATGGCAAAATATATAATTTCTTTATTTGATAAAAATGGATTAGATTTTGAAAAGCATTATAGTAATATGCTAATAAATGGAACTAAAAAATATAGAGGCTTTTTTATTTACAAATGTGCCACTATATCAATGGAAGAATATATATTATATAAATTTCAAGAAAAATTGGATAAATTACCAATTGCTCAAAATATATTAATTTGTAGTAATGAAACATCTATTGAGGAAATGCAATCATTTTTATATAGAGCTATATTATGCGAATATAATACTTTATTTATAATAGAAATTTTAGAATCATTTTCTAGTTTTCAGCATAATAGAATGTATAGCTATATTGATAAATTATTATCATATAAATTAGAAAAATCCATAAAAGAAAATAAAGAAAATAAAAATACTAATAAATTAAACTCCAGAGAATATGTTGATAGTTGCATTTATTTTGTTTATAAAAATTTAGAAAATGAAACTTCTTTTTTAAATGAACTAGAAAAATACACACTTAGAAGTCAAAGAAATGATATTGAAAATGAAACAACATTTCAAACAGAAATTGAACAGAGTTCAAAATTGAAAGATTTAAATATATCTAATATATCAAATGCTTCAAATAATTCATGGAATAGCAAAATAATCCAAGATATTTCTAATTTAGAAAACATAAAAGTTTTTTCTTCAGAAGTATGTGGATTAGGAAAATCATTTCAAATAAAAAAAATAATAAAGGAAAAAAAAGAAATATATTATCACTTTCCTTTAGGTGGAAAATTATCAAAGAAAATTATTTACTCAAAATTATTACAGCTATTAAATAGAATTAAAAAAGATCCAAATATTAAAAATGGAGATGGGCAAACAAAAAATAAAAATGATGAAGATGAAGACAAAGAAGATGTAAGTTTAAATTATGATAAGGTCGCTATACATTTAGATCTAATTGAAACCGAAGATGTTTCTTCAATAAATGAATTTTTACTCTCTTTCCTTATTACAAAATTTTATGCAAATAATGAAGATATTATTTATATACCAAATAATATAAAAATTTATGTTGAAATCCCAAATAGCTTTGAAAATTATTTATCCAAAGTAGGGATATTAAACCTTTTTAAAATAGATAATATTACATTAGGAAATTTACCTAAATTAGAATTAGATGAAGGTGTTAAAAAAACATTTCAAATAATGCTAGGAAAAGAAGCAGAAACTGATGAACAAATAGAAAAATTTATAAAAGATAACATTAATTTAAAAGAATATTCTTATTATCAAATACAAACATTTATAAATCTTTTTATAAGTCAATTTGAAATATTTAATGGAAAAATAAAATTTTCAAACTCTCAAAAAAATGATACAACCAAAGAATGTTTAAAATATTTTGCTGACAGCACAATATATTTCACAAATGGAGGATTTGCAAGATTAATAGTTGACAAAAAAAAACAACAAAAAAATAAAATTGATTTATGCTTAGATGCATATGAAAATGATTTAAGTAAAGTTGAATTTAAAACGCCACTAATTTTTATTGATAATAAAACAAAAAAATGTAGGTTTGAAAAACTCCCAGATATAAGTAAAGAAATAGATCTGGAATTGAATAATGAGCCTAAACAAAGAGAAATTGATATTTGCTATTTAATAGATGCCACAGGCTCAATGGGTAGAGAAATAAAAGCTTCAAATGAATATGTTATAAAAATTTTTGAAGAATTAACAAATAAATACAAAGATGAATTTAATTTTCAATTTGGAGCAATTTTTTACAGAGATAAAATAGATTCTAAATCAGATAAAAATGATTATTTCCCTTTGACAAAGGATATGAACTCTTTAAAAAAAAATATATCTACAATTAAACCTGTTGGAGGAGGGGATACACCTGAAGATTGGGTAGAAGGATATAATATTGCATTAAGTGAGAACATGAAATGGAGAAATGGAATGAAATTGATAATACATATAGCTGATGCTGGTGCTCATGGAACAGAATTTTCTAAAGGGGATAAATATCCTGAAGAAGGACCTAAATTGGAAAAAAACATTAAAGAATGTGTTGATAAAAATATTAATATTATTGGATTTAAAACTGATGATGAAGCCGAACAATCTTTTGAAAAAATGTCAGAAATATATAATGCGTATAAAATGTCTGGTCAAAATAGAGATAGGGGCCAGTTTATTGAAATATATGACTTTAATAAAAACAATTCAAAAGAACAAGGCGGAAAAGACCCTGTTTCAGAAATGTTTCATCATATAGTTATTGAAGGGGCAAATCAAGTAGTTAATCCTTCATATAAATTTTTAAAAAGATTAAAAAATATACTAAATCTTCCAAATGATTTAGATAAAGATAAAGGAAATTTAAAATCATTAATATCTATTTTAGATATTGGCTCAGATAATTATGTAATAACTGAAGATAATTATAAAAAAATGATATTATTAGTATATAGGATAAGGGCAAATGTACCAGTTATAATAATGGGAGAAACTGGATGTGGTAAAACTTCTTTAATAAAAAAATTAAGCCAGATTTTAAATAATGGAGAAGAATTAGTAGAAATTATAAACATTCATCCGGGTATTACAGATGAACAAATAAGTTCAAGAATGAAAGAAATAAATGAAGTAGCCAAAAAATCAGAATATATAAATAAAGAAAAAAATATAAAAAAAGAGTTATGGGTTTTCTTCGATGAAATCAATACTTGTTTATCTTTATCCCTTTTAACAGAAATTTTTATAAATAGAACATTTAATGGAGAAAAATTAGAAAAAAATATAAGACTTATTGGTGCATGCAATCCATATAGAAGAAGGGTATTTGCAGCGGAAAAATGTGGCTTAACCAGAGAAGATGATAAAGATGATGATTTAGTATATAAAGTTGAACAATTACCTCAGTCTTTATTATATTATGTTTTTAGTTTTGGGACCATACAAGATGCAGATGAAAAAAAATATATAAAAAGTATTATTCAGAAACTATTTAATAAAGAAGAAGAGAATCTGCATAAATTAACCACTGAAGCAATATCAAAATGTCATATATTTTTAAGGAAAATTTTTAAAGATCCTTCAATTGTATCTTTAAGAGAAATAGCCAGATTTAGAAAATGCGTTGAATTTTTCCAAAATTATTTTATTTACAAATCAAATAAAAAAATTAATTCACTAAATTCAATAGATGATGAAACAAAAAAATTATATAAAATTAAAAGTATTACATGTTCTATATATTTATGCTACTATATTAGATTAATAAATGAAGAAATCAGAGGCAAGTTTGATTCTGAGTTACAAAAAACAATATTAAAAATAGTAAATGTTTATTCAAATGAAAAAACAGATGAAGAAAACAAAATTAATTTATTCGATAAAATAAGGAATAAAAAATTAAAAGATGAGCTTAGTGATAAAAATATAGAGCATTTTAGTGATTTATTAAGAATAGAAGAAGAATTTTTATTAAAGCAAATAGAATTAGAACCAGGAATAGGTAAAAATGAATCATTAAAAGAAAATTTATTTTTATTATTTTTAGCAGTTGTAACAAAAATACCATTAATTATTGTTGGTAAACCAGGTACTGGCAAAAGTTTAAGTGCTCAATTAATATATAATTCTATGAGAGGAATATATTCTAAAAATGAATTTTTTAAAAATTATCCAAGTATAAATCAAATATATTTTCAAGGTTCTGAATCTACAGAACCTGAAGAGGTTGAAGGAGTGTTTAAGAAAGCTGAGAATTTATATAAGAATTTTAAAAATAATAATAATAGGAATGATAAAGTACCTATATTTATGATATTATTTGATGAATTAGGCTTAGCTGAAAAATCACCCACAAATCCACTTAAAGTTTTACATTATAAACTTGAATATGATGGTAAAAATGAAGGTGTTTGCTTTATTGGAATCAGTAATTATTCTTTAGATGCAGCTAAAATAAATAGAGCTTTAAGTTTATCAGTTCCTAATTTAGAGGATCAATTAGATCAATTAAAAGCAACTTCAAAAAGCATTGTAGAAAGCATTTCTAAAGAAATATCTATAGATCCTTCAAAAATTTTTATCTTTAATATATTATCAAGGGCTTATTATCTTTATAAAAAAAATTTGAATTTTATTAAAAAGCTAATAGTATTAAAAAAATTCTTGAAAAAAAATGAAAAATTTAAAGGAAAAAATCTTAATCAAATTGAAACTCAACCAGAATTCAAAAATTTATTTAATTCTGAAAGAAAAATAAAAAATGAATTTCATGGTAATAGAGATTTTTATAATATAATAAAAGGAGTTGCATTAGAAGGCTCTCAATTAAATAATATTGCAGATGAATCTCAAATTGTTCCTCTAATTGAAAAATATATTGAGAGAAATTTCGGAGGAATAAGCAATGAAATTGATATAGATTTTAATATTCAACCTGATGATATAAAAGACGAAATGAATAATCTTAAAGAAATATTAAAAGAAAAAATATCCAATGATGATGATGATAAAATAGACAAAGTTATTTCCGTATATTTATTTAAAAAAATATATAATGAAGCTTGTAAATATGAAAATAATAAAAATCTTAATCTATCTGGAAATACTTATAAAATAAAAGAAGATCACATAGATAAATATGATTTAAATAGGTGTATAAATGATAATATAAATGATAATAATAGTCGTTATTTATTATTAGAAATAAAATCAACTTTAGCCCCATTAATAAACAGAATTATTACAATACAAAATCCAGACAAAAAAAGTATAGAACTTATCAATGGAAGCCCATTCTCTGATGATAATAACCATGAATATAAGATAAAAAAAGTTGGTGAAATTCAAAATGATGCAAAAGAGGAGAAATTAGTATTATTACAAAACTTAGATCCAATACAACCTTATTTATATGATTTATATAATATGAACTATAAAATAATTGATGAAAAAAAATATGTTAGAATATGTTTAGATAATTTTAGCGAAGATTTAACACCAGTTAATGAAGGATTTAGAGTTATAATTTTAGTTGATAAAAGATTTGTTAATTCAGTTGATATGGCCTTTTTAAATAGATTAGAAAAAATGCAAATTAATTTTTGGGATTTATTGGATGAAGGACAAAAAAAACTAATTGAAACAATAATGGAAAATATTAGATTAAAAAATGAAATAAAAAAGAGGCAATCAAAAATTAATTATGATTTAAATAATTTATTAATTAATTGCAGTAAACAAGAAATTGGAGGATTAGTTTATTATTTTTCTATAGAAAATAAAAAGGCAAATGAAAATGATATAATAGAAAAAATTTATGATAAAATTAGTAATATTTTACCTCAAGATATTATAACTAATTTACCAGAAGATAATATTTTAAAACAAAGATATTACGAAAAAAAAAGATATTCAAATTTCAAGGAGTATATTAAAGATTTGGAAAGTGCCAGACAAAGTCAAATAAATAATTATAAAATATCAATAATATATACATTCAGTAATATTTCTAATATTATCGAAGGAGCAGATAAATTTGAACAAATTATGATATCTGAAATTAGAACAGAAGATAAATTAAAAAATGCAATAGATGATCTTAAAAATAAAAATATAAATGAGCTGAGTGTGGAAATTAAAGATATCATAATTTGTTAATTGTTTAGGATGCCATGATTAATTCAAAAGAGTTAGTAATTTAAAATAGGTAAATAAATTGCTTAGACAGAAATTGAAAAGCGA
>Ga0138321_10000056_pt1 | contig 10129 bp, 9 predicted proteins | sample Cowrumcornstover_2_FD_99373 | JGI IMG/M metagenome (GOLD analysis project Ga0138321, IMG submission 99373) | Metatranscriptome of Cow rumen microbial communities from the University of Illinois at Urbana-Champaign, USA - Cow X-1 corn stover... | ecosystem: Host-associated > Mammals > Digestive...
AGGATCTTTTATGAAATTATTAATTTTAGATCAATATAGAATAACTAAATTTGTTTTACCAGAAAAAATAGAAGAAACTTTTTTAATTCCTTATAAAATAAAAGGTAATAGCATTGATAATGTAATTACTATTGAAGCAGAAAATAATAAATGGGTTATTAAAAGTAATGGAAATGTTGATGTTTTAAATGGCGATATTCCAAGAGATAAAGCTATTTTAGATAATTACCAGTATTATAAATTAAAAGTTACTGGAATCACTGAAAATAGTATTTTATATTGTATGCCTTATTGTGATAGTGTTACATACAATTTATCTATTGATACTCTTGATAAGATAACTATAGGAAGTTCAAATAATTGCCATATTTGTTATTCTAATTCATTAGTAATGGATATACATGCATGTATAAAAAAAGAAGATAATAAATGGTATATAGTTAATAATAAAGATGCTTTAACATATTTAAATAATATTAGAGTTTCTAAACAAATTTTAAAGTTTGGGGATGTTATTTTTATAAATGGTTTAAAAATAATATGGATGGGTAGTTATATTAAGATTAACAACCCAAACAATGTAGTCATGGTAAAAGGTCTTAGTATTTATAAGAGGTTAAGAGTTGTTGAAAGTGAAAAATTAGATCCAGTTCCTTTGGATGAAATGAATAAAACTTTATATACAGAAGATGATTATTTTTATCATACTCCTAGGCTTAAATCTAGTGTAATAGAAGAAAGCGTTTCAATTGATCCACCACCACAAATGGAAAATATAGATAGTACTCCTGCAATACTTACAATTGGTTCAAGTATAACAATGGCAGCTTCTTCTCTTATGACAGGTTATACAGTTATATACGGTCTTGCTAGTGGTACAAAAACACTTATATCATCAATTCCTCAAATAGTTATTTGTATTGCACTTATTTTAGGATGTATTGTTATACCTAGAGTATCATCTCACTATAAGAAAAAGAAAAAAAGACAAAAAGAAGTACTTAGAAAAAATAAATATACTGCATATTTAAAGAAAAAAGAAGAAAATATTAATTTAATAATGAAACATCAAAAACAAATATTACTAGAAAATAATATAACCCCCTTAGAATGCTTTAATATTGTTAATAAGAAAAAAGATAGTATATGGGTAAGAGAGATTAATGATGATGATTTTTTAAATGTTAGATTAGGAATAGGATCTTGTCCAGTTAAAATTAAATTAAATGCTCCAGAAAAACATTTTACTTTAGAAGAAGATGATTTGTTTGATTCCGTAATGGAAGTAGTAAATAAGACCAGGACTTTAGAAGAAATTCCTATAACTATTTCTTTTGCTCAAAAAAATATTTCGTCAATTATTTGTAATTGCAAATTTGAACGTGAATTTATTGATGGAATTATTCTACAGCTTGCAACCTTACATAGCTGTTTAGATTTAAAAATAGTAGTTTTAACAGATGAAGATAAAAAAGATAGATGGGAATATATAAAATATTTGCCACATTCATGGAGTGATGATAAACAGATACGCTTTTTTGCAACCAATCTTGATGAATCAAAAGAAGTTTCTACATATTTAGAAAGAGAATTTAAAAACAGACAGGAAGGATTAAAAAATGCAGGAAGTGAAGAATATAAAGAAATAAAGAAAGAAAAAGGATATAAAAATTATTTACCTTATTTTATAATTATTAATGATAATTATAAAATGGGAAAAAATATTCCTATTATAAATTATATTATTAAAGAAGAATCAAATTGTGGTTTTTCACTTGTATTAATAGATCATTCAGTTAAAAATTTACCGAATAGATGTGAAACTTTTATAAATGTTTTAGATACTGAAAGCGGAATATTTGAAAAAGATTTGAATAATCAATCACAAAAAAAGTTTATTGCTGAATTTTGTAATGAACTTGATATGACGGGATTAGCTGTTAAACTTTCAAATATTCCTGTTGGAATGAGTGATGATAATTCTGAGCTTCCCAAAATGATTACTTTCTTAGAAATGTTTGGTGTATCAAAAATAGAGCAATTAAATATTCAAAATAGATGGGAAAGTAATAATCCTATTGTTAATTTATCTGCATCAGTTGGAGTTCATACTAATGGCGAGATGTTTAAACTTGATATTCATGAAAAATTTCATGGTCCTCATGGATTAATTGCTGGCGCAACAGGTAGTGGAAAATCAGAATTTATTATTTCATATATATTATCTATGGCTATTAATTATCATCCTAACGAAGTACAATTTGTATTAATTGATTATAAAGGTGGAGGCCTTGCTGGGGCTTTTGAAAATAAAGAAAAAGGCATAAAACTTCCGCATTTAGCAGGAACTATTACTAATTTAGATACAGCTGAGATGAATAGAACTTTTGTAGCAATTGATAGTGAGCTTAAACGTAGACAAAGATTATTTAATGAGGTAAGAGATAAATTAGGTGAGAGTACTGTAGATATATATAAATATCAAAAATTTTATAGAGAAGGGCTTATTGATACTCCTATGGCTCATTTAATTATTATATGTGATGAGTTTGCAGAATTAAAAATGCAACAACCTGAATTTATGAATCAGTTAATATCAACATCAAGAATTGGTAGGTCTCTTGGCGTACATTTAATTCTTGCAACCCAAAAGCCCATGGGAATTGTAAATGATCAAATTTGGAGTAACTCGAAATTTAAAGTATGTTTAAAAGTACAAGATAGAGCAGATAGTGTTGGTGTTTTAAAAAAGCCAGATGCTGCAAGTATTAAAGATGTTGGTAGATTTTATTTGCAAGTTGGATATGATGATTATTATGATATAGGACAATCGGCTTGGAGTGGAGCTAAATATATTCCTTCCGATAAAATTATTATGAAAGTTGATAATTCAATTAACTTTATTGATAATTGTGGATTAGTTATTAAAACTATAGATGATACTAAATATGAAGAGAGTGATGCAAGAGAAGAACAACTAACTAGTATTATTAAATATTTAATTGATATTTCAGATAAACAAAATATAAAAAGACAACAATTATGGTTAGATCCTATGCCTGAATATATATATTTAGATGACATTGAAGGTAAATACCATTTTAATCCCACTCCATATGTGTTTGAAACGATAATAGGTGAATATGATAATCCTAAAGAACAATTTCAAGGATTATTAAAACTTGATATAACTGCTAGTAATACTTTAATATATGGAATGGTTGGAAGCGGTAAAGAAAATTTACTTTGGACAATAGTTTTTTCTATAATTAAATATCATACTCCAAGCGAAGTGAATTTCTATATTCTCGACTTTGGTTCAGAGACTTTAAAAATATTTAATAAAATGCCACATGTTGGAGATGTTATATTACTTGAAGATGTTGATAAAATAAATGAATTAATAATAATGATTTCTAATGAAATAGAAAGAAGAAAAGAATTGTTTTCTGATTATGCAGGAACGTATAAAACATATTGTAAAAGTGCAAGTGAAAAAATTCCATTAATTACAATTGTTATTAATGGATATGAATTATTTTCAGAAAATTATTCAAAGCAATCAGATGTTATTCAAACATTAATTAGAGATGGTAGTAAATATGGAATAATCTTTATTGTTACAACTTCTGTACATAATAGTATAAGAAGTAGAACTGTTCAAAATTTTCAAAATAAAATTGCTTTACAAATGTCAAATGAAAGTGATTATCGATTACTTCTTAATGCTCCTAAAAATTTGATTCCAGCTAAATATTTTGGAAGAGGAATAATTAATATAGATTCAGAATGTTATGAGTTTCAAACAGCATATATTACTGATACCGATAATATGTCTAAAATGGTTAAAGATTATGAGGCATTAGCTATATCAAAATATAAAGAGAGAGCTAACAAGATTCCAGTAGTACCTAAGTTAGTTACACTAGATATGGTTATTCCATATTTAAAGAGTATAAAAGAAATTCCAATTGGTATTTCTCTTGCAACCAAAACAGTATATAATTATAATTTTAGTGATAATAATATTAATTTAATATTAAGTAATTCTTTGTATGATAAAGAAAGATTTATATCTGCTCTCATTAAGGAATTTATATTGTTAAAAGCAAATATAAAGATACTCGATCTTGCTAGTCTTTATAAAAATAAAATAAATAATAATCATTATTTTTCAAATAATTTTGAAATAATTTTAAACCAAATTAACAATAATAAAAATAAAGAATATGTAATGATAATAGGCCTTGGTGAATACAAATCAAAATTAAATAATAATGAAATTAAATTGTTAAATTATTTATTTAATAATTTAAATCAAAATAATAAAAAAATTATTATTTATGATGCATATCCTTCTTTTAAAAATATTCAAATGGATCCTATAATAAAAAATAAGATAGATAATAAAAATGGTATATGGTTAGGAGAAGGAGCAGGATCTCAAATTGCTATTCATATAAATGATTTTTCTATGGATGATAGGAAACTTATTTTTCCATTTATGGGAGTTTCTGTTGCAAACGAATTTAGAGAAATAATAAAATGTGTTATTTTAGATACAGGTGATTTTGATGAATAATAAAGTATTAGTTGAATTAATTGTTCCAGATATAGAAGAAAAATTTAATTTATTTATTCCAATAAATAGAAGAGTAGGTAATATTATTATTTTAATTAACAAGGCATTAAATGAAATGACTAACGGATACTATAAAATAGACAATAAACGAAATTTATATAATCGTAATACAGGAAATATTTACTCATTAAATGATTTAGTAAGAAAGACAGATATTCGGAATGGCACTAAGTTAATATTATTATAAATATAATTTACAAAAATATTATAATGTGCTATTATAAGAATGTACACATGATAGGGGGGATAAATATTAATAATTTTGGTGGTATAAATGAAGAAAGTTTAGATAAGCTGGTAATTGATTTTTATAATTACACAGAATTTATCAAAAAAATATTTGACAATATTAATGAAATTACTGATAAATTAGAAATTAATTTTCAAAGTGAATGTGGATTAGAGTTTAGAAAGAAAGTAGAAAATTTGAAATTATCGTTTATTTTAGCACAAGAGAAATTAGCAAAGTATGTAGAAGAACTGTCAAATGTTAAATTGAAATTTCAAGATTTTTCATCTGATTTATCAGCAACCATTATTAAAAGTAGTGATAGTTTAGAAAATGATTTTAAATAGTAGGGAGTAGAAAATGAAAAAAATAATTAAAATTACATTTTGTTTTGTTTTTACAATAATGATGTATTCAGTGATGTCTGTAAATGTAGAGGCTACAACCTCTGGAATACAAGGTGGTGTAACAAAAATAAATCCGAGTTCTATTAAAATAATAAATTCTCCTGGAAATATGAATGTTGGTGATACGAAAATATTAAAAATTACAATAAATCCAAGTAATGCAAGTGATACGTCAGTAAGTTGGAGTAGTAGTGATAAAAACATCGTAACTGTAGATAAAAATGGAAAAATTACAGCAAAGAAAAATGGAACTGTAAAAATTTCTGTAAAAACTTCTAATGGAAAGACCGATTCAATCCCTATTACAGTTAAAAATGATAATACGAATGAAAAAAAAGAAACAACAACTTTAAAAATATCAAATCCTCCTAAAATTATATTAACGGATACGAATAAAGTTAAATTAAAAACAAACAAAGCAAATGGAGTAACTTGGAGTAGTAGTGATAAAAGTGTTGCCACTGTTGACAAGTCAGGTTATATTTATCCTAAAAAAGTAGGTGTAGTAACTATTACAGCTAAATCTGGTAATTTATCTGATAAGGTCAAAATTAATATAATCTCAATAAAGTTTAAAGAGAAAAACATTAAACTTTATACTAAATCCGAAGCAGATGTAACTGTTATAACTGAAGTGCCAATTTCATATGACGATTTTTTTGATAATATAAAATGGCTTTCAAGTGATGCAAAACAAATGACTGTAACATCACAAAATAATTATTCAAATGCATATGGTGGCGGTAAAAGTTTTACGATGGAATGGAAAGCAACGATAAAGGCTAATAAGAAGCAGGCTGGAAAAGCTAAATTAACATTTAAATTACTTGATCAACAAAAATCAGTTGACATAGAAATAATTGAGAAAGATTCTGATTATTCAATCAATTGTCCAGATATTTATTATGATACTTCTAATTCAGAAACAATAAGTATGACTATACACCCAGATAATACTATATCTAGATATAATATTCAAATATCAAATAATGGTATGATTGGACAGGATGCTAGCTGGAGTCGCCCTTTATATATAAATGAAACAACTCATAAAACCTTTAATTTTAAAAGAAGTGATATGCAAGCTAAAATAGTTGTTTATAGTAAAAATGGAAAATCAAGTAGGTCTTGTTATTCAGCACCATTTAATTATAAAAAAATGACTCAGAATTGGAGTATTCAATGTCCTGATTTAAAACCAAAAAAAATAAATTATATGGAAGGTCAGAGTGTATCAACTTCTTTATATATAAATGTTCCAGATGATAATTACAATGATAAAAAACATACCGGAGTCAAGAGTGTTCAATTTACAGTTGATAAACAAGAAAAAAATAATATTTATCAGTATTCATGGTATGATAATAATGATTACAAGATAGCGGATCACTCTAAAGCAGGTTTGGACGAGAGAGGAAATTCTATAGAAGATGAAAAGTTTTTTTGGAAACCAAAATTGAAGGGAACATTTTCTTCAAAGAAAAGCTTTACATTAGATACAACAACTGGAGTAAAAATATCTGATCAGGATGAAAATTTATTACCAATTCACGGTAGACAAGGTATTTATTTAGCAATGGATCAAAATGGTAATGTTAGAATTTGCCAAACAGATGGATATACTGGCTTTTCTTATAAACAAGAAAAAAATATAGGAGATACTTCAGTATATATTCAAACTGGAATATCTTGTCCAGTTGGTGAAAAAACATATAATTATTTAAAAGAAATTAAGAATAATTCATCATATTTATTTAGTAGTTCCAATGGCGAAAAACTAAATTCAATATTTATTTCTAATAATTCATTTGGATGTTTTGCTCAAGGCCATAGTTTTATAAATTTACCTTGTAATAATAAAGATTCATATATTGCTCCAATTCATGAATTAGCTCATGTGTGGGATAGTATGAATAGTATTACTGATAATACATCTTCGGTATCTGAAAAATCAACCGTATATGATAAATTAAGGTTAAAATACAAATATGGTTCTCAATATGATGCTATAGATAATCAACATAATTATTCTTGGTATTATAATCAGTCATATGGTGCTAAGAAAGAATTTTTTGCCGGAATATATACACATTATTATTTAAATAAGTATTACGGAAATAAATCTAATTCTGATATTGATAAGTTACCTGTGCATGATGAATGGAAATGGATATTGAAAGATAAAACTAGATATCCATCAGATGTAAATGCTTTTTTACAACAAACAATTAAAGATTATAAATAATAGGAGGAAGGTATGAAGATTTTTAATAAAAAAAAGTATTTAATTGTAACTGCTTTTGTTTCAGTTATAATTATCACTATGATAGTTCTTTCTTTTAACAAAAAAAATGATGGATTAAAAAGGGCAAAAGATGCAATTGAAAATATATTTTTCTTTTTACCTGAGACAAAGTATGATAATTTGAATGATATTCCAGATTATTGTAAAATTAGTTTAGTATATGGGACTGAATTTTTATCAGACGCTAAGTATCTAGATAAAGATGATCATGTGGTTACAAAGAAAAATAACAAAAATACGATTAAGGCATATAGTAAAGAAAGTCTTTTAAAGAGTTTAAAATTAATTTTAGGTGATGAAGCTAGTATTGATTTAAATGCAAATGAAGATGGAGAATATCAAGCTTTGATTGAAAATGGGTGTGGATATAATAATTTTAGTTTTAGTTCTTTAACATATGATGAATTTAATGAATATATTTATTCATATGAAGACGATGATGCAATTAAATCAAAAATATATTTTAAATGGGAAAAACCAGTAATAAATGATGATACGGTAGAGTTAACTGCTAAGGCATTATTACCTATCAAAAATCAAGATGGAAGTTATACTGTTTATGTTAATGGTGAAAGATTTACTGCAGTTGGACATATTGATAAAGGAAAAAAATTGGAAGATGAATTGAATAAAATTTATGATGAAGTAGATGTAAAATATAATTTTATTTTAAAAAAGCAAGGAAATAATTATATTTGGATAAATTATGAAATCGTTGATAATATTAATAATGATAGTAATTTGATAAATGATAATTATTTGATAACGGAGGATTAAATGAATAATATAGGAATAAATGATGTAACAATAGGATTTGATGTAACGGGAGCAGAAGATTATTTAAATAATTTAAATGAATTACTTGTTAATCAAACAAAAGAAAAATTAAATGATTTAAATGGAATAGAAGGTGCCTTACAAAGTGGATGGCAGGGAAAATCACAAGAGAATTTTATGAGTAATTTAAGAAGTTCAGTAGAGAAAGTAGAAGCAACAATGGATGAACTTGAAAGAGCTTTAAAAACGCAATTTGCAAGCATATCAGAAGCATGGCAACAACAAGATATGGATATGGTACCATTAGATAAATAGGAGGGATAAAATGATAGATCAAAATACACAAAAAGTAAGTTGGGATGTAGGTACAAGTATTAATCAAGCAAATAGTGGAGCAAGTAATATATTTTCAGATATGGCGTCAAATGGAAGTTCAAGTATTATAGAAACCATGGGAAGCTACAATATGGTAGGTATAAATGCTAATCAAATAGATGATATGAGATTTGCAATAAGGGTATATGTAGAAAATATTGAATCACATTTAAGTCAGGTTCTTGCAGAAGCAGAAGATACTTATGCATTTAAGGGGACATATGCAAAATCAATAGTAGAATATGTAGAGGCAGTATGTGATGTAGTTAAGAGTTTAACAAGTCAATTACTAATATTTAGTGATAAATTAGTAGAAATAAAAGAAGCATATTTAGAGAAAGATATTAATTTAACAAGATCAATAAATGGAATGACTGGAAGTACACAATCGGGTGTAAATAGATACGATGAAATGAGATAATCAATATATGGAAATGAAGGTAGATACCGATATAATAGAACAAAGTGGAATAGGAATACTAGGTTTAATATCAGATTATAAAGAGATTATAGATAATATTTATGCAAGATTAAATAATATGACTGATAAAACATTCGAATGGGTAGGAATTAGTGCAAATAATTATGTTGAAAGATTTAATTCCGATTATAAACTTTTTTCTGATGTTAATGATAGTGTAGTAAAGTATGGACAATTTTTAATAGATTACTCTAATGGAATTGAAGAAATAATAAAAGAAGATAATATGTCTCAAATCATTTATAATAAAGAACAGGTAAATAATAATATTTCTTCAAATATAGATAATTTATTAGATAAGTTTGAAATACTAAAAAATGAAATAAGTCAAACTAGTATTCCTGATGATTTTCCTTATTATAATTATTTATTATCAATTAACGATTTAATAGATAATTATAAAAATACTTTTAATAATATGAATGATAATCTTAAGAGTTTAGATATTGAAATTACAAATAATGAAGATATGATGCTACAAGATTTAAAGAATATTAGTGATATAGAAATAAAAATATAATAAAAGGGGTGAATATATGAATCAAAAATTATCGATAGGAAGTATATTTTCAGTAAAAAATGATCCTAGAAAATTAATTGTAATTGGTTATGGTGATAATGATATGTATATTGTATGTGTTTGTGATGATAAAAAGGTGGAAACAAACAAGCCATATTTAATAGGACAAAAGCAAATTAATAAAGTTTTAAGTTTAGGATATATATATGAAGATATAGCGGAAGAAAAAGTCTTGAATGATAATAATCAAGTATCTAATCAAGGAAATAGTTATAAATTTGATGCTAACGGAGTGTTAATAAGTTATTAATGTAAAGAAATGACTACTATTAGTTAGTAGTTTTTTTATCAGTAAAATAGAATGAATTTTATATTAAATAAAAAATATTGTAA
>Ga0138321_10000060_pt1 | contig 10104 bp, 1 predicted proteins | sample Cowrumcornstover_2_FD_99373 | JGI IMG/M metagenome (GOLD analysis project Ga0138321, IMG submission 99373) | Metatranscriptome of Cow rumen microbial communities from the University of Illinois at Urbana-Champaign, USA - Cow X-1 corn stover... | ecosystem: Host-associated > Mammals > Digestive...
AAAAAAAAAAAATAAATAAATTTTATTTAAAAAAAAAAAAAAAAAAAAAAAAAAAAAAAAAGAAAAATAATGTATTCTTTTTTTTTTTCTTAAATTAAATTGTTTTTTAAAAAATTAAAAATATTATATTTTCAATACTTTTTTTTATTCTATTTTTGCTGTTGTTAAAAAATATATTCTTTAATGGTTTACTTATAAGTAATACTGGTAAATATATTTTTCAATTAAATTACATATTTATTTTATTCTATTATTGTTTTTTTGTTATGATATCTATATTGTTATGTTATCTATTATATTGTTATTAAGTAATATGAATAATAGCTTTGATAAATTATATAATAATATTTCTTCTTTTATATTCTATTATTTTTTTATAAAAAAATATGATATATGTAAATATATAAATAAATGATTAGGTTTATACAATTGATATATATAAAGATTAAATTGAAATTAATATTATCTCATTAACTTCAAAATCCTAAATCTTAAATATACTCAATATAATAATATATGAATATGAATAGTATTAATATATACAATATTATTTTGATAATAATAAAATAAAATTTATATTTTTTTTTTTTACAATAATAAGTATATTGTTTTTAAACTAAAAAAAAATAACTTGAATTCAGATTTCTTCAATCTTTTTCAATTATTTTTATTTTTATTTTCTTTTTTTTTTTTTTTTAAATTTTTTTTTTTTTATTTTTTTTTTTTTTTTTTTTTTTTTTTTTTTTTTGAATGAACCTTTTTTTTGGGTGGGGAGAGGAGGGGATGAACCTTTTAGTTTAAGAAAATATTTTGGCAAAAATTGACTTTCTTTTGTTCTTTTTGGATTCTTTTGATTTATTTAATTTTTGTGGAGTGTTATTATGCTTTGAAATGGCACGACTAGAATTTTTATTAATTTCTCTTAATAATGAATCACTCATATTTTCAATGGAGGTAGAAGAATTAACACTGACACGCTTCTTTGATTTTCCACTTTTACTATCTTTAGAATTACCGCCAACATAGCTAACACGTTTTGATTTTTTATCATTTGCTGGAATATCAGCAGTTAATATTGGGGACATACTTGGTGGAACAATGGGTTCAGGATCTTCAACAGTGGTTTCACCATTACCATTTTCATAGACAAGTGGTGGTGAAATAACGGTTGGAGATAAAAGAGAAGGTGAACCATAGGAGGCATATGGGGTGAATTCATAGGTACTTAATGGTGACATAAAATCTTCGGTGACTACGGATGAAAGTAATTTCATTGAAGAACTATCGGTGGTTTGATGAGTTTTATTACGAAGTGGTGCTTCATTTTCATAGTTGAATTCACTTCCTATAGAAGCAAAGGCTAAACTATTTCTATTTTTAGCTTTTCTTGATTTGAATGTTGGGGATTCTGGTGGAATGGAATCAACAACACTACTTCTTTTATTTTTTGGTTTAGTGGTGAGGGTGACACTATTTCTATTGGCATTCATCTTAATAATTGGTTTGGATGGAATTGGATTCATTTTAGCATTTGAAGAAGCAATTGAATTTTTGTTAACACAGGCATTTGGATTAACATTTGCTATAGATAATCTTTTCATAGAACTATAATTAGTATCACTGGAATGTGTAGATGAAGCAATGGAATATCTATTCTTGTTCTTGGTTTCACTCTTGTCCTGATTATTTATTTCTAATAAAATAGTTGGATTTCCAGGAGTTGGAGGAGAAGTAGTTACAGTTGAGGTTGGAGGAGAAATAGCACTCTTAACCTCAAGATCATTTTCATTATAAATAGGTTTCATGTTTGATTTTCCAGCACTTGATTTTCTGGTTTTCTTTTTTTCTTCCCTTTTATTATTGAAAATATGTAATATATTTTTAAAGGCTTTACCATTACTAGGCATTTTTTTCCTTAATTTATTCTTTTCTGATACACCAGAATTCTTATTTAAATCATCATTATTTACGTTAACTTCTTGATCAGAAGCATTTCCTCTATAATGTGGTGGTGGTATAATTCCTTGTTCAATACCACTTTTGTTTCTGGAACTTTCATTGTCACTAAAGTGATTTATACTTTGAGTTTGACTTTCTTCTGAAACATCTTGAATTATACCTAAACTACGACGATTATAGCTTTTTCTATTTAAACTTAAACTACGACGATTTAAAGTATTATTAAATATATTAGTATTCTTAAAGTATGGAAGTTGTTGAGGTTGAGGTCTAACTTGAGGTTTTGGTTGTGGTTCTGGTTCTAATTCTGATTCTGATTGTGGTTGTGGTTCTGGTTGTGGTGCTGGTTGTGGTTCTACTTCTGCTTCTACTTCCATTTGTTCTGATTGTGGTATTGGTTGTGGTTGTGGTTCTGGTTCTGGTTCTGGTTCAACTTCTAATTGTTCTGGTTGTGGTTCTGATTCAACTTCTAATTGTTCTGATTGTGGTTCTGGTTGTTGTTCTGGTTGTTGTTCTGGTTGTGGTTCTGGTTGTGGTTCTGGTTGTGGTTCTGGTTGTGGTTCTGGTTGTGGTTCTGGTTGTGGTTCTGATTGTGGTTCCGGTTGTTGTTCTGCTTCTACTTCCAATTGTTTTGGTTGTGGTTCTGATTGTAGAGGTAAATAATATTGTGGTTGTTGTTCTTTAGGTTCTTGATATTGTGGTGAATCTTCATATGTATCATACATTTCTTCTTGTTGATTTAATCTTTGAAGTTGTTTTTCGTATCTATTATGTTCATATTGATCAGGAGTAATCATTGACTTAGTACCATCTCTTTTGACAATTCTAACTGATACACCAGAAGTAGGTGTTACTGATGTGGATCTTGGTCTAATATTTGGTGATTTTGATTCAATAACAGTGGTGGATGGACTAATTGAACTTTTTCTTGGTCTAACTCCTAAAGATTTGGATTCTGAATCACGATGACGATGAATATTTGAATCTGTTCTTGGTTTAATATTAGGGGCTTTAGGTTCTGAATCACTGGATTGAATATTTGAATTTGTTCTTGGTGGTCTAATATTTGGTGATCTAGATTCAGATGCTGTTGGACGAATACTTGAACTTGTTCTTGGTGGTCTAATATTTGGTGATCTGGATTCAGAAGCAGCAGGATGAATACCTGAATTTGTTCTTGGTGGTCTAATATTTGGTGATCTAGGTTCAGAAACAGAAGGAAGAATACCGGAATCTGTTCTTGATTTATTATTTGGAGATCTAGATTCTAAAACAGAGGATGAAAAACTAGAACTAGTTCTTGATTTATTTACTTGGGATTTAGATTCTAAAGGTGGTGAAGATATATTTGAATTATTTCTTGCACTTACTATTGGTGATTTAGATTCTAAAGCAGTGGATGAAATACTTGAACTTGTTCTTGGTCTATTTACCAGTGATTTAGATTCTACAATTGGGGTAGAAATATTAGAATCAGTTACTGGTTTTGGTTGAGATTGTTGACGGTTTTGTTTTCTTTGTGGTTTTCGTTTTGGTTTTAATAGTGGAGACTGTAATTGTGGAGATTGTAAGCGTGGAGATTGTAACTGTGGAGATTGCAATTGTGGTGTTTGTAGTTGTTGTGGTGGTTGTAATTGTGGTGTTTGAATCATTTGTGGTGGTGATTGGATTGGTGGTGTTTGGGTCATCTGTGGTGGTGATTGAATTGGTGGTATTTGTGACATTTGTGGTGGTGATTGCATTGGTGTTTGAATCATTTGTGGTGGTGATTGCATTGGTGGTGTTTGGGTCATCTGTGGTGGTGACTGCATTGGTGGTATTTGAGACATTTGTGGTGGTGATTGCATTGGTGGTATTTGAGACATTTGTGGTGGTGATTGCATTGGTGGTGTTTCAATCATTTGTGGTGGTGATTGTAATTGTGGTGTTTTAGTCATTTGTGGTGGTGATTGGATTGGTGGTGTTTGGGTCATTTGTGGTGGTGATTGCATTGGTGGTGTTTCAATCATTTGTGGTAATGATTGTAATTGTGGTGTTTGTTGTTGTTGGGGTAGTTGTGATAATGGGTTTTGGGTCATTTGTGGTGGTGATTGTACTTGTGGTGTTTGTAATTGTTGCGATGGTAATTGTATTTGTGAAGTTTGTAATTGTCGTGGTGGTGATACTGGTAATGGATGTGCTGGGGCTCGTAATTGTGGTGAAACCGGTAATGGATGTGCTGGAGCTCTTAATTGTGGTGATACTGGTAATGGATGTGATGGAGCCCTTAACTGTGGTGAGACTGGGAATTGACGTGGAGCTCGTAATGAGGGTGATATTGGTAATGGATGTCCTGGGGCTCGTAATGAAGGTGATAATGGTAATGGATGTCCTGGGGCTCGTAATGATGGAGATAATGGTAATGGATGTCCTGGAGCTCTTAATTGTGGGGATAATGGTAGTGGATGTGGTGATTTTAATGCTGGACTAAATACCACACCATTAGATTGTTTTTCATCCATATCTTTAAATAATTTTCCATAAATATCATAATACTTTCTGACATCCAATGAACTTCTTCTCTCATTAATTAGACGAGAATCAATTTCATTAGGATCCTTTTTAATTTCTATGATTTTATTTTGAACTGGTGTATTATTTTGAATTGGTTCATTATTTTGAATTGGTTTATTTTCCATAGCAGGTGGAATGATATCACTTTCATCACTTTCTTCATCTAAAATTGAACTATAACTATCATCCCTCTTAACAGAACTATTACTATCTTCTTCATCCATAACGGTACTGAAATTATATTTTTCATATTCATCATTATTATCTGATTTATCATTATTTTTCGTTTCTGGTATTGGATTAACATTATTATTATTCATTTCTGGAGCATAACCATTATTATTCATTACTGGAGCTGCATGAACATTATTACTCAATACTGGAGAATCATAATCACGAGCTCTATTTTTCAATACTGGAGAATCATAATCACGAGCTCTATTTTTCAATACTGGAGAATCATAATCACGAGCTTTATTTTTCAATACTGGAGAATCATAATCACGAGCTTTATTTCTCAATGCTGGAGATTCAAAACCACGACCTTTATTTTTCAATACTGGTGATTCAAAACCACGACCTTTATTTTTCAATACTGGTGATTCAAAACCACGACCTTTATTTTTCAAAACTGGAGATTCAAATCCATGAGCTTTATTTTTCAAAACTGGAGATTCAAAACCATGAGCTTTATTTTTCAAAACTGGAGATTCAAAACCATGAGCTTTATTTTTTAATACTGGAGAAGTAAAACCATTATTATTCATTACTGGTAGAGGATGAACATTATTATTTATTACTGGAAGAGCATGAACATTATTATTTATTACTGGAAGAGCATGAACATTATTATTTATTACTGGAAGAGGATGAACATTATTATTTATTACTGGTATGGCATGAACATTATTATTCATTACTGGAGTAGCAAAATCATTATTATTTACTATTGGAATATTAACTTCCTTAGGTTGAATTGGTTCCTCTTTTGGAACGGATTCAACGCTTTTAAGATTTGGATTTTCTTCGGTGAAATCTGGCTTCTTATTTAATTTATCATCATAATATTTTTGAATATAATACCTTACATCTAATGAACTTCTTCTCTCAGAAACTAAATTTGGATCAATTTCGAGTGGATCAAGTTTTGCAATTTCTTTGAGTAAAACTGTTTCAGACTCTTCATTTATTTCATGAGTTGATTCATCCTTTCTATTATTTTCATCAATGTTTTCGTGTATTGATGATTGCTCATGTTCACTTGGAACTAATTCCGGTTTATTTGGAATAGATTCATGTTCATTTGAAATTGATTCATCTTTTTCTATAATATCTTCAGGAAGAAGTAATTCATTATTTTCATTACTCTCTTCGCGTAATAGGGAGTCATTATTTTCATTATCACTCTCTTCGCGTAATAGGGAATCATTATTTTCATTACCACTCTCTTGGTGTAAAAGGGAATCATTATTTTCATTACTACCTTCGCGTAAAAGAGAGTCTTTTTCAGAAATATTATCAGCTAAAAGTGAATCATTTAAAATTGATTCGCGCTCACTTTGAGATGATTCATCCTTTTCATTAATATCATCAGGTAAAATTGGTTCAAAACTTTTTTGATGTATTTCATCAATAACTTTTGGTCGAATTGGTTCAATAATATGATCTTGTTCATAATGTGGAATTGGTTCAAAATGTTGATAACGTTGATTTGATCCGTAATTTTGATAATGTAGATCTGAACCATATTGTTGATAACGTGGTTCTGGTTCATAATGTTGATAATGTGGTTCTGGTTCATATTGTTGATAATGAAGATCTGATTCATACTGTTGATAATGTGGATCTGATTCATATTGTTGATAATGATGAACATGTTCATAATGATGAGCTTGCTCATAACGTTGAGCCTGTTCATAACGTTGAGCCTGTTCATAACGTTGAGCCTGTTCATAACGTTTAGCTTCTTCATAACGTTTAGCTTCTTCATAACGTTTAGCTTCTTCATAACGTTTAGCTTCTTCATAACGTTTAGCCTCTTCATAACGTTTAGCTTCTTCATAACGTTGAGCTTGTTCATAATGTTTAGCTTTTTCATAACGTTGAATATATTCTTTACTTGCAGTTAATGCATACTTTTGATAAATACCTCTAGGATGGATTGGATCATATGGTGTAATTGATTCTTCACTTTGAGTTAAATACCTTTGATGAATATCATCATAACGTTGAACGGATTCATCAAAATCTTTTTCAGCAATACCTTTGGGAAGAATTGGTTCATAATGTTGCTCTGATTCATCCTCTTCATCTTCACTTTCAGAGTATTCTTCACTTTGAGATGAAGAATCTTCACTTTGAGAGGATGATTCATCACCACTTTGATAAGATGAGTCTTCATCACTTTGATAAGATGATTCATCACTTTGGGAATATGAATCATCATTTTGAGTAGTTGGTTCTTCACTTTCAATAGTGGTTTCATTTCTAGGAACAACTAATTCATTCCTATGAATTTCACTTCCAGAAGATTGGACATTTTCTCTGGAATTCATAAAATAATTATATAATGAAGGTCTTGGATTGTAGACATATCCTGGTGAAGATTTTAATTCTTCATCAATACTTTCTTGACTTCCATGACTCGATCCTATACTTGATTTAAGTAATACAGGCATTGGTGGCCTTAAACTGTCCTTAGTAGGTGTTGTTACATCATCTTCTACTAATGGATCAACAAGGATTCCTTCACTTACAGTAGTGTCCTGTCTAATGTGTTTACTATCGGTTTCTTGGTCACTGTCTTCTTCAATATTAATAGAAATGTTGATAGGATAGGGTGATCTTTTACCATTAGATGGATTGTAGGTATTAAGAGATTGAAGATGATCTTGAAGATAGGTCGATAAATCAATAGGGAATGATTTATCACTACTTAAATCTGCATGATAACTGGATTCAAGGACTAGATCTTTTGGTTTTCTTATTAAAGATTTTTCTTTAATTATAATTGGAGGACGTTCACCATTCTTAAAGGTAATTTTTACACTTGCCTTTCTCATTTCTTTTTTACTCAGAGATGAATCAATTTCTTCTTCAGGATCAATTTCTTTAATAGATTCTAATTGTCCCTTTTTACCATCTGTATTAATTAATTTTTTAGTACGAACGAGTTCTTTCAAAATACCAGTAAAGAAACTTTCTTCGGCAATTATTTCATTCTTATCTTTTTCAGCACGTACTGGTTCATTTACAATTTCTTCCTTTTCAGGAGTTTCAGATACATGTTCTGTCTCATTAACAATTTCTTCCTTTTTAGGGGCTTCCGATACATGTTCTGTCTCATTAACAATTTCTTCCTTTTTAGGGGCTTCCGATACATGTTCTGATTCATTAACAACTTCTTCTTCCTTAGGGGGTTCGGACACAATATTAATTAATTCATCAAGTATACTATCACTATCTTTTACACTACCACTACCACTCTCAACGGTGGCACTACTTTCATTTCCATCATTTTCATTTCCTTTGTTTTCATCTAACTCATTGTTTTCATTTAACATGGATACTGGTGATAACAAAATTAAATCCGATGTATCGGCAAGAGCAGTTTTTTGACTTACATAATTACCGGTCATACTCTCTGGTGATAAAGGTTCCTCGACGGATTCTTTTTGAACCGTATTTACCTTTTCTGGAACTAAAGGAGTGATTGATATTGGTGCCAAAGGTGCCAATAATAAATTACTAATGTTCGATGGGTCTGGAGATTGATGTGCACGTGTAAGAGTTGCACTTCTTACCATACTAGTATTAATATCAAATATACGACTAGTATTGAAATTATTCTCCATATCTTCTTCCTCATTTTTATTCATTACCCCATGAATAGATTGTATAGAATACATTCTCATTAAATCACTATAATTTTGGCCATAATAACCATTATAATAAATATTATTTTCCATACTCATTCTTAAACTATTTGCTGCTTCTGGATTGAAATTTATATTCATATTATTCATATTGTTATAAAAAGCATTTAATTTTCCATATTTCATTGATTGATTTTGAATTTTACTATCTTCTTTAACAACTTCATTTTGTTCTTCTTTAATGTTTGTTAATTTACTCTTTTTCATATGACGATTAGGATCAAAGTTAAGAGAGGAAGTTCTAGTACCTCTACTTTTTGTACTTTTATTACTTCTTGTACTTTTATTACTTCTAGTACTTTTATTACTTCTAGTACTTTTAGTACTTTTATTACTTTTAGTACTTTTATTACTCTTAGTACTTTTATTACTTTTAGTACTTCTATTACTTTTAGTACTTTTATTACTTTTAGTACTTCTAATACTTTTACTACTTTTATTACTTTTGCTACTTTTATTACTTTCTGATATAACAGAGCGGGTTACAGAAATTTCTTTACTTCTATCAAATGGAGTTACTGAAAGCTCTTCGTTTTTATCTTCATTAGCATACTGGGGTTCGTTGTTAACGTCTACGACAGGTTTTATGTGATTATCAAGCTCCTCACTTGCATCATACTTTTCTGTGGATAAAGATTGAGGTTGATCTGTTGATGAAGACTCGGGTTGTTGATTTTCATTCTTTTTATTTTCATTTTCACTCTTTTGATCTACATTTTCATTTTTCTGATCATTAATACTATTAATAATTTTCTTCACTTCAACATTACTTTCTGTATCACTATCGACGACATCAAAAGGAGTAGAATTTACAACGTACCATGTTTTTGTTTTGGAACTTCTATCACTTCTCTTTTTCTTTATTTCTGATTTTAAATCATTTAAGGAAGATGAATGTACTAACTTTCCTTCTCTTTTTAAGGTATTTCCCTTTTTTGCATTTTGAGCCATCATCATTTCAAAATTATTAACATTATTAAATCCCATATTATTATCCTTAAATGTTTTAACTGGAGTTTCATTTTCAACAGAAGGGTTAATAATAATATTTTCATTTTGAAGGACACCTATATTATTTTCGCCTAAGCCTTCTGCGACAACATAGTCTTGAGGGAGTTGCTGTTCATACTCAAAGCCTGGTACACCTAATCTTGAGGTTATAATAGCATTTTCTGGAGTATAATTGAGTGACATAATTCCTTTTGGCATTTGATAGTTGTTTTGTAAGTTTCTGGTAGTTAAATAATAATTATTATATAAACCATTTGCATTTAAATAATCAGTACGATAGTATTGTCTATTTCTGTTGGGGTTAATAATATTATTTCTACCAGGATAATAGTTTATAATTGTTGGTTGTGACTGTGAGTTGGGATTAACAAGTAATTCTTCTTGTTTTCTATTGAGAATATTTTGTTTTTGAGCTTCAAGAATAAATCTTTTTTCCATTTCTCTTTGTTTCAATTTATTATTTATTTGTTTTTGATTATGGGCAATTGTCTTACCCTTTTGTTTTTTTCTTAAATATTCTTGTGTTATGATTTCTATTGAATCTGAATCTGAATCAGGCGTTAGATTAGGATTTGCGTTTTCCATTACGATTGTTTATTTTATTATTAAAAAAAAAAATTATATTAAGTGTATGTGTAAAAAAAAA
>Ga0138321_10000079_pt1 | contig 9486 bp, 4 predicted proteins | sample Cowrumcornstover_2_FD_99373 | JGI IMG/M metagenome (GOLD analysis project Ga0138321, IMG submission 99373) | Metatranscriptome of Cow rumen microbial communities from the University of Illinois at Urbana-Champaign, USA - Cow X-1 corn stover... | ecosystem: Host-associated > Mammals > Digestive...
ATTTTTTATTTTTTTATTTATTCTTTTTTGTTGTTGTTGTTGTTGTTGTCTCTTTTATTTTGGTTTTGTATTGAAGAGTTAAGATGAGCACTGGCAAGAAGGTTAATCTTACAATCAACCCTGAACCTGCAGCGGGAAAGCTTCAGGAGAGCTCTTGTGAAATGATTTTCTCAAAGTATGATCATAATCAGGACGGTTCTGTCGATGTCTCTGAGCTTCGTGCCATTTGCATGGAGATGGGTGCTCTGTTATCAGAAGATGAGCTGCGTGTTGCTATTCACATCATGGATACAGACGGTAATGGCAAGATTGAGTTTGAAGAGTTCAAACGTTGGTGGAACACTTCCGATCGTTTTGAGCGTCTGCGTCATAACGACCAGGAGCTTGCTTTCCTCAATGGTGCCTTTGCAAGTTTCCTCTCATTCGATCGTGATATGGATGGTACTGTTAACAAGGAAGAGTTCTTTGCTTTGCACAAAGTTCTTCATGATTGTGGCTACCGCACACAGACCGCTGATGAGGATTGGAGCTTCATGGATAGGGACAACTCTGGCTACATCTCCTTCTCTGAATATGTCGACTGGCTCATCTACCAGGCCCAGGTACCTCCTCAAGAAAACCCTGCTCCAGAAGAAGCTGAGAAGAAGTAAACCAGACCAACAGCAATATCTCTGTCTGTCTCCTCCTCCACATTTAATTCCCAAGCTGTCCATTCTGATCGTCATATCCTTGTTTTGATGATCTCGTTTCTTCTTTGTTTCCTCCATATCTCTATTCTTTATCTCTCTTCTTCCACTTCCTGTCCTATTCTTTTTCTTTCATTTAATTCCAAATTTTCTTCCAATTTAAAATTTTTTAAACTTTCTATGATTCCTTCCCTAACAAAACTAACAATGTAATTTTCAGGCGCTTTATCCAAAAGGCATTTAATCAAGCTTATTGAGTCATTAACTGAATTGTATTTTTTAGTATTTAATAATTTTATTATTATTTGAGAAATAGGCTTAGAAGGTAAAAATAAAACAATGTCTTCTTTTGTTGCATTGTTGATAAAGGATGAAATTAATCTTATGAAATTATTTGAAAGAATTGTTGTTATTGGTTTTTTCATGACATTATTAATTAGGGGTAAAAAAATATTTTGGCAAAAATAGACTTTCTTTTGTTCCTCTTGGATTCTTTGGATTTACCTAATTTTTGTGGAGAGTTATGCTTTGAAATGGTACGACTTGAATTTTTATTAATTTCTCTTAATAAGGAATCACTCATATTTTCAATGGAGATAGAGGAATTGACACTAACACGCTTCTTTGATTTTCCACTCTTACTATCTTTAGAACTATTAGCAACATAGCTCACACGTTTTGATTTTTTATCGTTTGCTGGAATATCAGCGGTTAATATAGGGGACATAGTTGGGGGAACAATGGGTTCTTCTTCAACAGTTGTTTCACCATTACCAGTTTCATAGACAAGAGGTGGGGATATAACAGTTGGGGATAAAAGAGATGGTGAACCGTATGAGGCGTAAGGAGTAATTTCATAGGTACTTAATGGGGACATAAAATCTTCAGTAACTACTGATGAAAGTAATTTCATAGAAGAACTATCCGTAGTTTGATGTTTAGTGTGATTTGATGTTTCATTTTCATGTTCGGCATAGTTGAAATCACTTCCAATAGAATTAAAGGCTAAACTATTTCTATTCTTAGCTTTTCTTGGTCTGAAGGTTGGAGATTCTGGTGGGATAGAATCAACTACACTACTTCTTTTATTTTTAGGTTTATTTGTGAGAGTGATACTATTTCTATTAGCATTCATCTTAATAATTGGTTTGGTTGGAATTGGATTCATTTTAGCATTGGAGGAAGCAATTGAATTCTTGTTAACACAAGCATTTGGATTAACATTTGCCATGGATAATCTTTTCATGGAACTATAATTAGTATCACTGGAATGAGTAGATGAAGCTATGGAATATCTATTCTTTTTCTTAGCTTCATTCTTTTCTTGATTACTTACATCTAAAAAGATAGTTGGATTTGAAGGAGATGTAGTCACTGGAGAAATAGAAAAAGATGGGGCACTAGTATCATTACCATCATTATCATTTTCATTATAAATAGGTTTCATATTTGATTTTCCAAAACTTTGCTTTCTGTTCTGCTTTTTGTTTTCTCTTTTATTATTGAAAATATGTAATAAATTTTTAAAAGCTTTACCGTTGCTAGGCATCTTTTTTCTTAATTTATTCTTTTCTGCACCTGAATCCTTATTTTCAGTATTAACGTTAACATCTTGATCAGAAGTATTTCCTCTATAATGTGGTGGTGGTATAATTCCTTGTTCAATACCACTTTTGTTTCTTGAACTTTCATTATCGCTAAAATGATTTATACTTTGAGTTTGACTTTCTTCTGAAACATCTGGAATTATACCTAAACTACGACGATTATAGCTTTTTCTATTTAAACTTAAACTACGACGGTTTAAGGTGTTATTAAATATATTAGTATTTTTAAAGTATGGAAGTTGTTGTGGTAATGGTCTTACTTGTGGTTTTGGTTGTGGTTCTGGTTCTAATTCTGGTTCTGGTTGTGGTTCTGATTGTGGTGTTGGTTGTTGTTCTGGTTGTTGTTCTGGTTGTGGTATTGGTTGTGGTGCTGGTTGTGGTGCTGGTTGTGGTTCTGCTTCAGCTTCAATTTCTGCTTCAACTTCCAATTGTTCTGGTTGTGGTACTAGTACTGGTTCTGATTCTGGTTGTGGTACTGGTACTGGTTCTGGTTCTGGTTGAGGTTCTGGTACTGATTGTGGTTCTGGTTGAGGTTCTGGTACTGATTGTGGTTCTGGTTGTGGTACTGATTCTGGTTGTGGTTCTGGTTGTTGTTCTGGTACTGGTTCATGTTGTGATTCTGGTTGTGGTTCTGGTTGTGGTTCTGGTTGTAATTCTGGTTGTGGGGGTAAATAGTAATGTTGTTTAGATTCTTGATATTGTGGTTTTTCTTCATATATATCATACATTTCTTCTTGTTGATTTAATCTTTGAAGTTGTTTTTCGTATCTATTTTGTTGATATTGTTGATCAGGATTAGTCATTGGTCTAGTACCATCTCTTTTAACAAGTCTAACGGATACTCCAGATGAAGGTGTTACAGAACTAGATCTTGGTCTAACATTTGGTGATTTAGATTCTAAAACAGTGGTTGATGGACTAATTGAACTTTTTCTTGGTCTAACTCCTAATGATTTAGATTCGGAAGCAGCAGGATGACCATTTGAATCTGATCTTGGTTTAATATTTGGTGCTTTTGATTCTGAATCGTTAGAATGAATATTTGAATTAGCCCTTGGTGGTCTAATATTTGATGATCTAGATTCAGATGATGTTGGACGAATACTAGAACTTGTTCTTGGTGGTCTAATATTTGGTGATCTAGATTCAGAAGCAGTAGGATGAATGCTTGAATCTGTTCTTGACTTATTATTTGGTGATCTAGATTCTAGAACAGAGGAAGAAAAACTAGAGCTAGTTCTTGATTTATTTACTTGTGATTTTGATTCTAATGGAGGAGAAGAAATATTTGAATTATTTCTTGGACTAACCATTGGTGATTTAGATTCTGAAAGAGAAGAAGTAGATCCTGGTCTAACATTAGGTGATTTAGATTCTAAAGGAGTGGATGAAATACTTGAACTAGTTCTTGGTCTATTTGCTGGTGATTTAGATTCTAAAACGGGGGTAGAGGTATTAGAATCAGATACTGGTTTTGATTGAGAGGTTTGGCGATTTTGTCTTCTTTGCTTTCGTTTTGGTTTTAATTGTGGTGATTGTAATTGAGGAGACTGTAATCTTGGTGATTGGAATTGTGGAGATTGTAATTGTGGTGTTTGGGTCATTTGAGGTGGTGATTGCATTTCGATCATTTGTGGTGGTGATTGTATTTGTGGTGGTGATTGCATTTCGGTCATTTGTGGTGGTGATTGTATTTGTGGTGGTGATTGCATTTGTGGTGGTGATTGCATTTGTGGTGGTGATTGCATTTGTGGTGGTGATTGCATTTGTGGTGTTTGGGTCATTTGTTGTGGTGGTGATTGCATTTGTGGTGTTTGGGTCATTTGTTGTGGTGGTGATAGTATTTGTGGTGTTTGTAATTGTTGTGGTGGTGATAATGGGAGTGGATGTGATGGATGTCTTGGTGATATTGGTAATGGATGTCCGGGAGCACGTAATTGTGGTGATACTGGTAACGGATGTCCTGGAGCTCTTAATTGTGGTGATACTGGTAATGGATGTCCTGGGGCTCGTAATTGTGGTGATACTGGTAATGGATGACCTGGAGCTCGTAATTGTGGTGATACTGGTAATTGACGTATTGGGGCTCGTAACTGTGGTGATACTGCTAATTGATGTGGTGCTCTTAATGATGGGGATAATGGTAATGGATGTGCTGGGGCTCGTAATTGTGGGGATAATGGAAGTGGATGTGGTGATTTTAATGCAGGACTGAATACAACACCATTAGATTGCTTTTCATCCATATCTTTAAATAATTTTCCATATATATCATAGTATTTTCTAACATCCAATGAACTTCTTCTCTCATTAATTAAACGAGAATCAATTTCATTAGGATCTTTTTTAATTTCTATGATTTTATTTTGATCTGGTGTATTATTTTGAATTGGTTCATTATTCTTAATTGGTTCGTTATTTTGAATTGGTTCATTATTTTCCATAGCTGGGGGAATAATATCACTTTCATCATCATCTAAAATTGAACTAAAACTTTCTTCTTCTTTCTTAATAGAGCTATTACTATCTTCATCCATAACTGTACTGAAATTATATTTTTCATATTCATCATTATTATCTGATTTATCATTAATTTTCTTTACTGGAGTTGCATTAACATTATTATTCATTCCTGGAACGTGATGATTATTATTCATTACTGGGGTAGCATGAACATTATTATTCATTACTGGAGTAGCATGAACATTATTTTTCAAGACTGGAGAATCATAACCAGGAGCATTATTTTTCAAAACTGGAGAATTATAACCACGGGCATTATTTTTTAATACTGGAGAATCATAACCACGGGCATTATTTTTCAATACTGGTGAATCAAAACCACGAGCTTTATTTTTTAATACTGGTGACTCAAAACCACGAGCTTTATTTTTCAACAATGGCGATTCAAAACCACGAGCTTTATTTTTTAATACTGGAGATTCAAAACCATGTACTTTATTTTTTAATACTGGAGATTCAAAACCATGTGCTTTATTTTTCAATACTGGAGATTCAAAACCAGCACGAGCTTTATTTTTTAATACTGGAGAAGAAAAACCATTATTATTCATTACTGGAATATTAATTTCCTTGGGTTGAATTGGTTCTTCTTTTTGTTCTTCCTTTTGAACTGGTTCTTCTTTTGGATTTTCTTTGGCACTTAATTTTTCATCATAATACTTTTGAATATAATATCTTACGTCTAATGAACTTCTTCTCTCAGAAACTAATTTTGGATCAATTTCCATTGGATCAAGTTTTGCAATTTCTTTGAGTGAAAGAGGTTGATGAGTTGATTCATCCTTTTCATTAATTTCATTAATAACTTCGGGTACTGGTGATTCATCCTTTCTATTATTTTCAATAGTAATTTCGGGAACTGGTAATTCATTACGTTTAATTGATTCATGTTCACTTGGAATGGATTCATCTTTTTCATTTATATCTTCAGGAAGAAGTAATTCATTTTCATTTTTACCTTCGCGTAAAAGTGAGTCATTATTATCAGCTAAAAGTGAATCATTTAAAATTGATTCGTGTTCACTCTGAGATGATTCATCCTTTTCATTAATATCATCAGGTAAGATTGGTTCAAAACTCTTTTGATTTATTGCATCAATAAGTTTTGGTGGAATTGGTTCAATAATATTATCTTGTTCATAAGGTGGAATTAATTCATAATTTTGATAACGTGGATTGTGTTCATAACGTTGATAACGTGGATTGTGTTCATAATGTTGATAACGTGGATCGTGTTCATGATGTTGATAACGTGGATCATGTTCATGATGTTGATAACGTGGATCATGTTCATAACGTTGAGCTTGTTCATAACGTTGGGCTTGTTCATAACGTTGGGCTTGTTCATAACGTTGGGCTTGCTCATAACGTTGGGCTTGTTCATAACGTTGAGCTTGTTCATAACGTTGAATATATTCTTTACTTGCAGTCATTCCATATTTTTGATAATCACCTCTAGGAGGAACTAGTTCATAAGGTGTAATTGATTCTTCACTTTGAGTTAAATACTTTTGATGAATATCATCATAATGTTGAACTGATTCATCAAAGTCCTTTTCAGCAATACCTTTAGGTAGAATTGGTTCATAAGGTTGAACTGATTGATCTTCTTCATCTTCACTTTCGGAATATTAGTCACTTGGAGAGGAGGAATCTTCACTTCTAGAAGATGAATCATTACCACTTTCATAAGATGAGTCATCGCTTTGGGAAGACGAGTCTTCACTTCGGTAAGATGAGTCGTCACTTCGAGAAGATGATTCGTCATTTTGAGTTGTGGGTTCTTCACTTTCAACAGTTGTTGTTGTTATTTCATTTTTAGGAACAACTAATTCACTCTTTTGAACTTCACTTCCTGAGGATTGGACATTTTCTTTTGAATTCATGAAATAATTGTATATTGAAGATCTTGGAATATAAACATATCTTGGTGAGGATTTTATTTCTTCATCAATACCATCTTGACTTCCATGGCTTGATCCTATACTTGCTTTAAGTAATGCAGGCATTGGTGGTCTTAAATTGTCCTTGGTAGGTGTTGTTACATTATCTTCGACTAAAGGATCAACAAGAATTCCTTCACTTACAGTAGTGTCTTGTTCAATACGTTTACTATCAGTTTCTTTGTCACTATCTTCTTCAATATTAATAGAAATATTAACAGAATAGGATGACCTTTTACCAACAGATGGATTATAAGTATTAAGAGATTGAAGATGATCTTGAAGATAGGTTGATAAATCAATAGGGAATGATTTATCACTACTTAAATCAGCACGATAACTGGATTCAAGGGCTAAATCTTTTGGTTTTCTGATTAAAGATTTTTCTTTAATAATAATAGGAGGGCGTTCACCATTTTTAAAGGTAATTTTTACACTTGCTTTTCTCTTTTCCTTTTTATTCAAGGATGAATTACCTTCCTCAGTAGATTCAAGTTCTTTAATAGATTCTAATTTTTCCTTATCATCTGTATTAATTAATTTTTTAGTACGTACGAGTTCTTTCAAAATGCCAGTAAAGAAACTTTCTTCAGCAATTATTTCATTCTTATCTTTTTCTACACGTACTGGTACATTAATAACTTCTTCTTTTTTAGAAGGTTCAGATACACCTTCTTGTTCATTAACAATTTCTTCCTTTTTAGGAGGTTCGGACACAATATTAATTAATTCATCAAGTATACTATCACTTTCTTTGACACTACCACTATCAACTGTTACACTGCTTTCATTTCCATCGTTTTCATTTCCGTTGTTTTTATTTCCGTTGTTTTCATTTAATTCATTGTTTTCATTTAACATAGACACTGGTGATAACAAAATTAAATCAGATGTATCGGCAAGAGCAGTTTTTTGATCGACATAATTACCGGTCAAACTATCTGGTGATAAAGGTTCTTCGACTGCTTCTTTTTGAATTGTATTAACCTTTTCTGGAACTAATGGAGTAATTGATATTGGTTTCAAAGGTGCCAATAATAAATTACTAATGTTAGATAGATCTGGAGATTGACGTGAACGTGCAAGAGTTGCCATACTAGTATTAATATCAAATATACGACTAGTATTGAAATTGTTTTCGGTATCTTCTTCTTCATTACTATTTATTGCACCCTGAACTGATTGTATAGAATACATTCTCATTAAATCGCTATAATTTTGACCATAGTAAGCATTATAGTAAACATTATTTTCCATATTCGTTCTTAAACTATTTGCTTCTGAACTGAAATTAATATTCATATTATTCATATTGTTATAAAAGGTATTTAATTTTCCGTATTTCACTGATTGATTTTTAGTTTTACTATCTTCTTCTGTAATAGCTTCATTTTGTTCTTTAATATCGGATAATTTATTCTTTTTCATAGGATTATTTGGATCAAAATTAAGGGAGGAAGTTCTAGTACCTCTACTTTTATTACTTTTAGTACTTTTATTGCTTTTAGTACTTTTATTACTTTTAGTACTTTTATTACTTTTAGTACTTTTAGAACTTCTATTACTTTTAGAACTTTTATTACTTTTAGTACTTTTATTACTTTTAGTACTTTTATTACTTTTATTACTTTTTGTACTTTTATTACTCTCTGAGATAACAGATCGTGTTATTGAAACTTCCTTACTTCTATCAAATGGAGTTACTGAAAGTTCATCGTTTTTATTATCATTGGCATACTTGGGTTCATTGTTAACGTCAACAACAGGTTTTATGTGATTATCAAGCTCCTCACTTGCATCGTATTTCTCTGTCGATAAAGATTGAGGTTGATCTGTTGATTGAGACTCGGGTTGTTCATTCTTCTGTTCAGTATTTTCATTCTCCTTATCAACATTTTCATTATTTTGATTGTTAATATTAAGAATAATTTTTTTAAGTTCAGTATTACTCTCTGTATCACTGTCAACGACATCAAAAGGAGTAGAATTTACAACGTACCATGTTTTTGTTTTTGAATTTCTATCACTTCTCTTTTTCTTTACTTCAGTTTTTAAATCATTTAAAGAAGATGAATGTGCTAATTTTCCTGTTCTTTTTAAGCTACCCTTTTTCGCATTTGTATCTACCATCATTTCAAAACCATTAATATTAGTAAATCCCATATTATTATCTTTAAACGTTTTAAGTGGTACTTCATTTTCAACATTATTTTCTCCTAAGCCTTCAGCAAAAGCATAGCCGTGAGGGAATTGTTCATATTCGAAGCCTGGTGCTCCCAATCTTGAGGTAATAAGGGCATTTTCTGGAGTATAATTGAGAGACATAATTCCTTTTGGCACTTGATAGTTGTTTTGTATGCTTCTAGTAGCTAAATAATAATTATTATATAAACCATTTGCATTTAAATAATCAGTACGATAGTATTGTCTGTTTCTGTTGGTGTTAATATTATTATTTCTACCAGGGTAGAAGTTTATAACTGCTGGATGGGATTGAACATTTTGTTTTTGAGCTTCAAGAATAAATCTTTTTTCCATTTCTTTTTGTTTCATTCTATTATTTATTTTATTTTTATTTTGGGCAATTGCTTTACCCTTTTGTTTATTTTTTAAATATTCTTGTGTTATGATTTCCAATGAATCGGAATCGGAATCAGGCGTTAGATTAGGATTTGCGTTTTCCATTATGTTTGTTTATTTTATTATTAAAAAATTATATTATATGTG
>Ga0138321_10000082_pt1 | contig 9400 bp, 1 predicted proteins | sample Cowrumcornstover_2_FD_99373 | JGI IMG/M metagenome (GOLD analysis project Ga0138321, IMG submission 99373) | Metatranscriptome of Cow rumen microbial communities from the University of Illinois at Urbana-Champaign, USA - Cow X-1 corn stover... | ecosystem: Host-associated > Mammals > Digestive...
AAAAAAAAAAAAAAAAAAAAATAAATAAACCAAAAAAAAAAAAAAAAAAAAAAAAAAAAAAATTAATTAAAAAAAAAAAAAAAAAAAAAAAAAAAAAGAAAAAATATCGGGTCAAATATCAAAATTATATAAAAAGGAAGAATAATAAATATTTAATTTATTAATTATTATAATAAATAAAGAATAATAAATCATATATCCACATTATTATCATTACAGAGAAAGAAAAATATATATATATATTCATAATTTGATATATTCCTTTATATTTTAAATATCTTAAGTAATATAATAAATATTTAAAATATAAAGGAAATTAATGAATTTCGATTGTTTCAGATATATACATTATTATAGAATATAAAATTTTAAAACTAATTTATTTAATTAAAATATATATCAAGAACCAAAAAAAAAATAAAAATAGTAAATAATACGTTTTAGTTCTGGAATAATTAAAGTTAAAAACATAGAACATATATAATTTTATTTTATATATCCAAATTTAGTGAAAACAAATAAAAAAAAAAAAGTAATAAATTAAGTATCAAAAATTTTAATAGATTATAGAAATTTTTATATTAACACTCTAGAAATATAATAATAATGGAAAAGACAAAAAATAATAAAATTATTGCCTATAATAAGGCAAAGTTTAATTTTAAAAATTTTAGAACATTTGCTATATATAATGGTCCTGTTAATTTAATACAATGGAATCCAAAAACAGCTGTAGATATCCTTGTTCTTCCAATTGATAAATTAACTAATACTGCTATTAGTAGTTATGGTGGTAGTGAAAAATCATTTGCATCAAGTAATAATATGTCATATAATTCCCCTTATAGCTCATATCAGAATTCTCCATATAGTTCATATCAAAATTCCCCTCTTTTATTTGATACTAACAATAAAAGTAATAATGGTATATATAATCGTGAATCAGATGCATTCATATTCCGTGGAGTAAAGATGATTTTAGGTTTTATCGATATTTCAAGATTCATTAAAAAATTTAATGGTGCAAGTGGTTTTGCTAAACTTGTCAAACACTATTTAAAACCAATCGTAAAAGATTTTAATATTAAACCAGATGGTATTGCAATTTTGGGTTTACCTGAATTAAGATCAATATGTTCCACTGAAGAATGTGTAGAATTCCTTACCGATCTTCGTGAATATTTCCAAAATGTAATTCTTATTGCTGATCTTGATCATTTGGAAATCTTTAAAAAGGTAAGAGATATTATTGATGGTGTTTTCCTTAAAAGCTGTGTCTATTTCCCAGATGGTAATCAAAAAACAAGACATGATATGCCAACCCCAGGATTTTTAGAATTTGTAAATGAATTAAAGAATGAAATTAATAATAAGGCTGATTTCATGGTATTCGATGTTGAAGTTTTACCCCCATTTGTTGGTAATCACAAGGAATATATTTTTATTCATAAAATTATACAATGGTTAAATGGTAGAAATTTCTTAGGGGCTATTGTACATAATGAAGAAATGAATGATCCTAAGGATGTTCACCCTCTTCCCTATTTATCAATTGCTGATGATAATGTTTTCGAATATGTCAGTGCTGATCCAATTTCTGAAACTAAAAAGGCAATTGAAGGTTTAGTCCTTAAGTTGGATCCCTACGAATATGAAATCACTCCAGCTATTTGGGATAAAGTATTAAAGGCTGTTAATTTCCCACCAAATATTGCTGGTCGTTTTAAATCTATTTCCGAAAGTAAGAGAGAGGATTTTGTTGATACCATATATTCTAAACCTATTCCTCCAAAAGTACCTTTAATTGCTGAATTACAAAAAATCACTCAAAATGATAATAGCGAAATGCTTCGTAAAAAACCAACCATCCAAATACCTGCTAGACCATCAAGGGATATTAATTTGGGTGGTAGTTTGAGAATTCACCACTCCGTCAGTTTTAAGGATAGAAAGAATAAACCCATCATTGAAAAGGAAAAATCTTATAATATTGTTCGTGTCTGTAGTATGAATAACGTGGGTATCAGTTATGATGTGAAGAGAACAAGTGAAATTAATATGTCTATTGCCAGAGTATTATTTAAACTTTTAACTAAAAAATTACTTAGTCCAGTTCGTTATTCCATTGATGTTCCATCCAATGAATACACCCCAGCTTTCAACAACATGATTGAAACTTTGGATGAAATGATTGAAAAACCATCCCGTTGTATTCGTTATTTGGAAAATTCCGTCTTCAAGGATAAAAATATTTCTTCTATCTTTGAACAATTAAAGGACGATTTATTAAATAATAAGGTTGAAGTTTTAACCGTCACCAGTGGTTCTCTTAATCTCACCGAAGAAAAGCCATTACCTTACAAACCAGTCATTGCTATTGGTGGTGAAGTTCAGGAGGAACCAAACGTTCTTTACATTTTTGTTTCCGAAACCGTTCCAAATATCCTTGAAGCTGTTATTCATATCTATTGTAAACAAAAATTTGTCTTCTCAACTCAACAATGTGTCATTATGGAATCATCGGTAGTTGGTCAAACTCAAAGAAAATGTAAGCTTCCAATCTCTGAACGTATCATTTGGCAATTAAATAATTTAGATTTTTCAGAAAAAATTGATTTAGTCAGAAGAACTCAAAAGGTCATTGAAACCATCCAGAATAGTAAGATGAGCTCCAGTAATAAACATGAAACGGTTTACGCTGTGGAAATTGCAAAATATATTAAACAATACTGTAACTATATATTGATTAAGAAACAAAACTATCAAGATCGTTTGATTGAAGCAACCTATCAAGGTTTCCTTCCTACTAGTAGTTTTGAAGAAGAATTGGCAAGGTTTGTTGCTTGGGCTACTTTGGATCCTAAGGGTCCAGAGTTGATGAATGAATACTGTCGTTGCATTCATCGTGTCGTCTCCAAAAAAGTATTCAAATCCGATTCTCCATATTCGGTTTGTCTCTGTTATCTTTTCTTTGCCTTCTGGAAGGCTTGTCGTCGTATCGCTTGGATGAATTTATTCTCCTCTCTTTTAGATATCAATTCTCTCTATTTAGAGGATTCCGACCAAGTCGCCGTTGGTATGGAAATGACCACCACCCATCATAACATGAACTTTTTGTATGACCTGAATAGTCATCAACTCTCGAAGGCCATGCATTCGCTGTTACGTTCTCGTGGTAAGAGAGTTCCAATTGGTAACTATGAAAACCAAATCAATCAGGCCCATACCGAAAGTGATCATAAGGCCAAAACCATTGCCAATGCCTTCATTTTCGTCTACCCAGTATTGGTAGATTTAATTTTGGTTAAGTTTGTCGGTTCTGGTATTTTCATTAGTAATCGTTTGGATGATAGTGCTCGTCGTTGTGTTAGTTTTGTCTTCCTTATCATCTTCCCTATTGTTGGTGGTGTCATTAATTCTATTGCTAAAACATGTACCTACTATTTCTTCTGTAAATCTATGCCATTGATGTTGGAAGCTTTCTCTAAACGTTTGTCTTCTTCTCTTATCATCTTTACGGTTTCCTCTGTTGCCCTATCCGTACTCTCACTCTTTGTTTCTCATTTCAACTATATTTCTGTAGCTTTAACCTTTGTCTATTGTATGGGATTTTGTCTTTACATGTGCTTCTTCTCCATTCTTACCTCTATCAAAAATCCAGAATTACTTTTCATAAAGTGTGAAGGTCCACGTTCTGCTATTATTGGTGTCTCCATTCTTTTAATTCCAATGCTTATTTCTCGCCTCGTTTTCCATGATGATAGTAATTCTAATATTGTTTGGGGAATTTATGATCTCGGTTTAATTTGTTCTGTTCTTTTTATGATTTTCAAATTTAAACGTATTGCTCATGATTATATGGATTGGCCATCAAAATTAAAAATTCCAACTGAAGTGGAAGTTCAAAACTTTTTCGAAACTAGTTATCCAAAACCAAAACCATTCCCAAATGAACCACAAGATGTTTATGATAAACGTATTCTTTTATGGAAGAGAGCTGCTCGTCAACATTACATGAAAGAAGTTACTAATTCCATTCGTTCAACTTCTATTAAATCTCCTCCACCTCTTATTAAGCAACGTGTTAGTCAAGAACGTTGGGAATTAGAATTAATGCAATGGTTCTTACTTCGTACTGGTGTCACAGTTTATCCTGAAAGATATAGTAATCAATGGGATACTATGGTAAAGGGTGGTATTATTGATTTAAAGAAAAAGTATCAAATTGAAAAGTTGAATCGTGGTGATTTACTTTTCTCCTTTGAAAATTCTGCTATTTACTATGGTATTTTCTATTTCATCTTTATTTTCATTGATAAATGGGCTATGCTTATCTTAACAGGTACTCCAGCCATTTACGTTGAAGATGGTACAAATGATGATTATATTACTGCTACTTTATTCGGTACTTTATTCATGTTAATTACTTCTGGTTTCTTAGAATTAACGTTAACTTCTTTATTAAAGTATGAAAGTAAAAACACCATTCAAGTTCGTATGAATACTCATAAGGGTAAGGAAATGTTTGCTTCCTTCAAAAATAACAGTAGAAAAATTTATCATGCTGAATTAGTCAAATTTTTATCCTTGATGTTTTTGGTATTAATGATCGTCGTTGGTTTTTACTTTAAATTCTATGCTCGTACCATGGCTTCCTTAATCGTTTTCTGTTGTTCTTGCTTTGGTTTCGTCGGTTTCTTGGTTGGTCTTTTCCATAAACTTTTCTTTAAGTCTCAAGATACTGAAATTTTATTGAATAAAATCATTGTCTTTATCATCATCTTTTCTGTAGCTGTACCAGTTGTATTATCCCACTACTTTGGTATGAAATGGTATGTTGTCATTTCTACTTCTGTTGGTGGTTGGCTCTTTGGTATTACTTGTATCATCTTATACTTTAGAGAAACCTTCAGTAATGTCCACTATACTACTACTCTTTCCCCACACTTGGCTTCCTCTGGTCAACGTTTCATTAACGATACTCATGATTCCCTTGCTCTCAAGACCTTAAATACTTTCTGTCAATTGAGGGCTCCAAAAACAAAGATTTCGCTTTCCGCTCAATCTCAACAACTTATTTTCAACAGAATGAACCACTATTTGGAACAATTCTCTTATTTACCAGAAGGTCATATCATGAAGTTAGCTTTCCCAAAGGGAAGACAAATTCTTTCCACAATTATTCATGATTTATCTAATGGTAAGATTCATATCTACTTCTTACCAGAACAACTCTTTGATATTGGTGGTCATAAATATACTGCTATTTCCCGTATAAATGAAAACAGTATCTTAGAAATCTATACGTTTGAAAAACGTACTATGGGTGTTGTTTCCGATACCATTAGTGAGGAAGTTGTGGATTGGATTTGTGGTTGTGTTGTCCATGAATTCTGTGAACAAATCTTTGGTTATACTCACGCTGGTGCCTGTGTTTGTGAATTCCTTTGTTATCCAGCCGATTCCATCTTACGAAGCATCTCTGCTCGTTATGATTACCAAATTAAGAATAGTAGTGACTATGAAATTCGTAAAATGTACTACAATACTGATAACATTACGCTTCAAAAGGGTCTTTTCGATATTAAGATTGATGTGGAGTGGCCAAGACTTTCTCGTGAATCTCGTGTCTGGCTTATTCGTTGGATATCGGATTTAGAAAGAGTCATCTCTGAATTTGATGTTCAATCCTACAACTTCAGTATCTCCAAAATTAAGACCTTCTTGAATAACATTCCAGAAAATTTGATCGCTACCATTCATCGTTACAACAATCCAGGAAGTGATATTCGTGAATTAGTTGCTATGAACATCATTGCCATCTATAATTCTCGTTTAATTCTTCAAAACTTGAATCCAAACTCTACTTTCCGTATTGGAGGTGGTCTTAGAAGAGGTGGTAATAATGATATTAACAGAAAGAATACTAGATATTCCTTCGTTGTCAGTTTCAAGACCCTTCAACCATTCAAGACCAAGGATAATTTAACCGTAGGTACTACCGTAAGACGTTCTCAACGTGAAAGTGAAAATGAAAAGCCAAGCTTCTTTGAAAACATCTCTATTCGTTTGAAGGAATATGAACTCATTTTCTTCTTAGCTCTTACTGGTGACCCAAGATTCGGTAGAGAATTAAGTAGTATGAGTATTATATTCCCAATAAAGCCTCTTATTATTGCTATCTACAAGTTATCCTGTAAGATCTCATGGAATATCACAAAGAATATATACTTGACGCATAAAACTGAAACAACCACCCTTATGAGACAAATGAAGGACGGTCTTTTCCGTACTCATTTCATTGGTAATGGTGGTAAACTTCAAAGAATTGATGCCTATAATTCTGGTGTTGAAACTATTGTCAGTATTATGGAATACCGTGATGGCTATATGATTGCTCATCGTTTCAACGGTCCAAAGGAACCTACCTGGAAACCTGCAGAAAAGGATATTCCAATCAGTAAAGGTTTCTACAACGAAAGAAGTAAACAATTACTTTATGAACAAGATTTAGATAAGGATGGAAATATCGTTCAAACCAAGGTCTATGTCTACAAGAATCAAGATCAAAAGTTCCCAGTGGAAGCTTACTATGTTGAAAAGGATATTCAACTTACCAATAACCATGCTGAAAATCAAAAGCATCTTAAGAAGAGAATCTTCTATGATCAAAATGGTTCCCACAGTATTTCCACTGTTATTCTCAGAGTTAAACAAGAAAAAACCGGTGAAGATATCGATGTCTATGCTACCTACGTCTATGAAAAGGCTTCCAACAACAGTGTCACCCATCCAATTCCAAAATACATTTCCTACAAGTGTAATCAATTGAATTGGTCCATGGTTACCTTCTATGCTACCGGTTATAAGATTGAAAATCCTACACTCTCAGAAGCTCCAAAGTTCTCTCGTATTGAATTCCGTCATTTAGATAATCCAAACATCGTCTACATTACCACCTTCGATTACTCTCACCCACAAAATACAAAGACCAACACGGTTCTTTATTCCGAAGTTACCAATAACTATGTCCAAGTTGAAACTCCATATGAAGTTGCTAATGATCCATTAAAGATCTTAACCAACATTCCTTCACCATCCTTCTACGCCAATAATGAAGTCTTAACCCACGACTTAAAGTCCAGCAAAAATTGGTTCTCACGTAACAAGGTTAAGACCGTTTCATACTTTAGCTCCAAGTACTCCACTTCTCTTCGTCGTCAAGAGTTATGGACCTACTGGCGTGCTAATAAGATTGAAGGTGTATTTGCTCGTAACTTGGATGAACACATTTTAAGAGAAGAAAAGGTCTTAAAGAAGTACTGGGAATACCGTGATCATGGTGATAAGGAAAAGGCTGTTGAATCCTTAACAAAGGTCAAGCACATTTTGGATGTCATCTTAGTTGTCACGGATCGTCCAACCACACGTACCAATATGCATTTAAAGTATTCCGATTTAGAAATCTTAGGTACTGGTGGTGATGGTACAGAAATTGGTCGTCAATCCGAAGGTGAACAAGATAATACCATTCTTTCCGTCATGAACTTGGATAGTGGTACCTGGCCAACTGGTGGTGGTGGTGTCGGTAGTTGTCGTAGAGATCTTATCGACTATTTGGAACACATCCGTTGGCACGCCTTGGTCGAAATTGGTTCAGCTGAAGCTGTACAACGTGATTACCAAATTGAAAGAAATATTGCTTCAATTACCTACTTACCACTTTGGGATGTCGATTTTTCATCTCCAGATGAAAATATTTACCGTAAGTTGAACTATCGTGAACTTTGTCGTAAGAAGATGCATACCAAGGATGAAATTGTTACGAATATCTTCTCTCCAATTATCTATCAATTAATTTATGCCTGTATGGATGAAGATTTAACCAACGATAAGTTACAAGAATATGAAGAATTATTCGTCGATTTATACCTCTACTTCCAAAAGTGTGATTGGACCATCTCATGGAACCATGTCGTCACTCAACGTACCTGGATTTGTACCTGGTTAGAAGTTTCTGAACAAAAGTTAAAGGAAGGAAAGTTGATTGATATTGAAATGCCAACATTAAAGGAAATTGATATGCTTTTCTCGCTCATCAATCGTTTATTATTCCCATTATCTGCTAAATTGGATAAGGTTCCAGTCGTTCATGCCTCTCACCACGGTATTCAAGCCATTCTTGGTGTTATTGCTAAGAAGATTCACCACTCTACCTTGGTCGTCTGGGATCACGGTATCTTATGGCGTGAACGTTTATTCGGTTTATGTACCTCCGATGATATGCCAAAGTTTGTCCAAATTGGTTTCGTTGGTTTAACTCGTTTAGTTTCACGTTTGGTCTATGCTAATGCTGACTATATCACTCCATGTACTAGTATTCAAAATGTCACCTGGGAACAATGGCTTGGTGGTGGTAAATATGGTGATGATGCTGAAAGACAACGTGTCGCCAGACATATTTACCCAGTAGTCAATGGTATGAATGTCGCTCGTTTCAATCCAAAACCAGAATTAGAAAACCAAAGTCCATTAGCTGTTATGCTTTCTCACATTTCTCCTGTCAAGGATATTCACAATGCTATCTACGCTGCTAATGTTATCGTCAATGATCTTCATATCACTAATTATGCTCTTCATATCTATGGTAGTAAGGAAAAGGATGCTGGTTATGCTGTAGACTCACAAAATCTTATCAATGCCTTAAATCTTCAAAATAATGTTATTCTTCAAGGTCTCGGTAATCCTTCTAAGGTACTTCCATCAGGTTGGGTCTTTGTTAACTCTTCCATTACTGAAGGTTTACCTTTGGCTCTTGGTGAAGCTGGTCTCTGTGGTTTACCTGTTGTATGTACTGATGTGGGTGGTTCTCGTGAAGTTATTTCTAATTTGGAAACTGGTGATGTCTATGGTGCTATTGTTCCACCACAAAAGGCAAGACAATTGGCTCTTGGTGAATTAAGAGTATTAGCTATGACCGATGGATTAGAACAATTAATTGAACCAGAAGCTCCAATGGTTAAACTGGATGATTTATTAAGTCAGGGTCCACAAGCGGTTGAACAAAGAATGTGTGATCCAGCTATTAAGGAAAAGAGACAAAAACTTGGTTTATTATTAAGACAAAGAACTATTGATACCTTCTCTATTGCTAAATACTGGCGTCAACATGAACAAGTTTTATGGTTAGGTTGGTTATACAAGAACACATAAGATGTTTAAAAAAAGAAATTAAAAAATAAATAAATAAATAATAAACGTTGAATTTAACAACTATTAATAAATTATTTTAATAACAATAACAATAAACAATAATAATAATAATAATAATAATAATAATAATAATAATAATAATAATAATTCTTTATAACAATGCTAGAAGTATTTATTTTTACCCAAC
>Ga0138321_10000091_pt1 | contig 9199 bp, 1 predicted proteins | sample Cowrumcornstover_2_FD_99373 | JGI IMG/M metagenome (GOLD analysis project Ga0138321, IMG submission 99373) | Metatranscriptome of Cow rumen microbial communities from the University of Illinois at Urbana-Champaign, USA - Cow X-1 corn stover... | ecosystem: Host-associated > Mammals > Digestive...
CTTTCTTCTATGTAATGAAAAATGAATCTCCTTTGTCTCTCTTTGCGGCAATGATGTATAAAGGATTGCGAGATTATTTTGATGAAGACGAGTGTAGTCAATTAATGTCGTTGACGATTAATAAAAAATGTTATAAAAGCGACACAAATACAAACTGGGTCAAAGTAACGGATAAACCGGCAAAGATTCTGAAAATATATTATTAAAAAAAAAGGAATGGTAATACAATAAACATTGTATTTTATATAGACACGATATATTAGAATAAAACAAATTTTAATAATTAACTCTAAAATTCAACATATACCAATAGTTTATTGTTTAACGACAAAACAAGTTTTATTTATTTATTAGAAATTAAAAAAGTAACATTTAATGAATTTTAAATTTTAAATAAAAATTTATTAAATAGAAATAATTTTTTTTTTAAAATGGAAAGTAACGTACAAACTAAAGTTTATAAATTAACAGATAGAATGGATAAATATCATTCTTCTTATACATCTTCAAAGTATTCATCATATACTCATTCATCAAATAATGAAAATAAATCAAAATCAAGAAATCCACCTCGTGGAGTTGAATCTTCATCTACTACTTATAAACACTATTTAAATAGTCATGACGTACCGCAATCATCTCAAACGCATAGAGATAATGATCATTATCATCATACCTCTACTACTGCTTCAAATAATGTACATAATAATGATACGAATAATAATAATACTGAATTAATAAATTCAATGTACAATCATTCAACAACTTTAATTGCTAATGCCACTGTATTTCCAAAGTCTAGAATTCAATCAATTTCTACTAAAGAATTTCTTAATATCAAATCATACTTTGAAAAGCATATATTAAAAAATCCAAAGAGTATAGCTGAAAAACGTTCATCTCTTTTAATTAGTGATATATCAAGCTTAGAAGGTCATACTAATACTTTTGTATTACCAAGATTAAAGATTGATGAATTTATTGATAGTAAACAAGTTTCAGAAAATGTATTAAATATAAGTATGAAATGGCCTCTTGAAAAATCTGGATATATTTTAAGAAAAAATATATATACAAAGGAAAGTAATAATAATTTTAATAATTCAAATCCTTCTGTAATGAATAAAATTAAACATCCAAACTTTTTAAAGAAAGACAGATCATCTTCACTCAAGGGTAAAATTCAAGAACAAGCTATTACTCCATCGTCATCAAAATGGTTAATATTTTATGTTGAAATTCGTGGTCCTTATATATTCTTTTATCAGTTAATTCGTAAGAAGCCAATTTCAACAACTAAACCAGTACACACATTGAAATCAAAACATTCAGTTATGAATAAGATGAGTATAGAAAATATAAGAAAGAATCTTGTTGAAAAACCATTAAGTAGAATATTATCAATGTCAAAATCTAGTTCTTCTAGAAGACAAGCTAAAATGATTGAAGCTTCCCCATCATCAACCTCTCAAACTACCGATGATGATAATTTTATACCAACCTATCCAACTAGTTCAAATCAACATCATCATCATGCTAGTCTAATTTGTACTGTTAATGATATCAGTGGTCCATTAGAAATTCTTTCAGCTAAAAGGGTTCTTGTTCATTATATACCATTATATTATTCTATTGTTACACCTGTTATTACTGATAATAACCCAAATATTCTTGCATTATCTACCATACAAGGTATAGATTTAAAAGAAGAAGAACCAAAATATTTGTTAGATCAAATGTTAATTGAGATTTCAAATATTGGTGTCAGTCATGTTCATTCATTTATTGAAGAAAGTTCTATTGTAGAGAATAAAAGTTTCAATCTTACATCATTAATGCAAACTGAAGTTCAAAATTGGCATAATTCATTAAAACAAGGTAGTTTTATTCATAGTGATGATGATTTGTTTGAAAGTATTAGCTTTATTCCTGAGCATAAAAATGTAACTGATCACTATGAATCAAGACGTAATACTTCTCCTTCAACTGAAACAATTACTGAAGATTTATTTATGGATTTTAAGAATTATACATTCCCACATGTACCAAAAACTGAATCATCTTCAAATAAAGAAAAGAAGGATAAAGATAGTGATAAAATAAAATCTATTCAAAATCAGTATACTCAAAAATTCTATAATTATTGTAAACAAATTGATGATGCTGCTTCCTATCATTCATCTTCATCATCAAATAATTCCATATCATCTAATCATAAAAAATCAGATAATAGTTTAAGTGATGCCCTTAATGAAAAGAAAGAAAATATGGATCCATCCACAAATGTATTTAAGAATCGTCCAAAAGCTTATTCTATTTCTTCGGAAAACCCATTAGCAAAGAAAACTACAACTGGAAATATTGTTGAAAAGACTAAAACTAGAAAACCATCTATTGATACTGATCTTATTCCAGAAGATGGTAAAAAGTTATTAAATAATGAAAATTTACTATCCCCATCAAGATATTATAGAAAATATTCCATGCCAGAATTCATAAATAATTTTTCCTCTTTCTCTAATTCAAAATATATTAAATCATCCTCCTCATCTATAAAATCTACTAATAGTGCCAATAAAATTGAATCTAGTTCTAATAAAAAGTCAGTAGATTTTCATGATATTTCTCCAAATAAATTAGAAAATAGCAATAAAAAGGTATCAACGGATCTTCGTGATATTATGCATAATTCCAATCCAACAGAATCAAAATCTGGACCAGTCTCCACCGATGTATCTCAAAAATTTGCTAAAACTTCTTTAGCTAGAAATAATTCTCGTAAGGGTGCTACTCATATATCTGAAATTACTAATCGTTATAAGAATGCTGAACCACCAACTCCAATTAGCGATCGTTATAAGAATATCGATCTTGATTCTCCTATTGTTGATGCTCAGGTTCCAACTCCTTCCCTTTTTATTAATAATAATGTTATTAATTTAAATGAAATTACCGATCAAGCTAATGAACTTATTAATGCTGGTAGTAGTAAAAAAGTTAAAAAGGAAAAGAAAAGTAAAAGAAATAAAGATAAAGTTAAAAAGAGTTTAATTGGTGCTCCAGTTTTACTTTCTCATGATGGTGCCAATGGATCTTCATTACCTGGTCAAGTTGGAAGTAAAGTTCTTTCTATTCCAACCCGTCCATTAAATGTTGCCTCTAAAGATTTAAAAACTTATTCAAATCCAACATTTGTTGAATATGCTTCTAATCCAACAAAAGAAAATAGAAATAAATTAATTAATTCCTCTTCTGCTGCTAATAATGCTCTCTCTTCCCCTACAACCATATCTACAAGTACAGGTGTAAGTGCAGGTACAGATAAAACTTCAATTTCCTCTCCTCAAAATCAAAAGAAATTAGAAAAATCCAAATTCTATTCCCCATTTATTAATGCACTTTCTAAAACAAATCATAATAGTGGTTCACCGGTGACCTCAACATATAAAACTTCAATATATTCATCCTCACCAAAGAGTAGTAAAATGAATTTAGATTTTAATGCTTTTAGTGGTAAACTTTCCAAGACTAATTCAAAGGAATCTCTTCGTTTTAATAAAAATGAAATTTCATCACCATCATCTGTTTCTAAACCAAGTAAATTAGGTAGTGATAATAAAAATACATATATTAAAAGTAGAGATGTTGCTATTGATGACATTGATGAAGGATTAAAATTAGATTTAAAAAATAATTTAAAATTTGAGGAAAAGTTGAATCAATTCCTTGAAGGTGATCATTCCTCATTCTCATCAAAAAAGAATGAAGAAATTGTTTCAAAGAAAAAAGAAAGAAATGCATTAAATATTGATACTAGTTTCTATATTAAATCCTTTGATAGTATATCACCTGCTTTTAAGTCTGCTACTCTTAATCGTTTTAGTATTCCATCAACCGTTAGTGAAAATCTTCCAGAAGTTCCAATACTTATTCAAAAATGTGTTGAATTGGTAGAAAAGATTGGCTTAAGGACTGAAGGTATTTATCGTTTATCAGGTAATTCAGCTACAATACAATCTTTAAGAAAAAAGTTTGAGGTTGACCCATTCAAGGTTAATTTAATATCACCAAATTATAAGGATGACAGTAAAGATAGTATAGATGGTATTCACAGAAGGTACTCTCATGCAAAATCAAAATCAACTACTTCTATTCCACTTGAATTCAGTTCAATTGAATCACCAAACAATTTATATGACAATGATATTCATGTTGTTACTGGTTGTTTAAAATCTTACTTAAGAGACGGTATTGGTGAAGATCATATACCAGTTTGTACTTTTGATTTATATGAAGAGTTTATTCATGCTAGTGAAATTAAGGATTATAGAGAACGTATGATTAAATTCCAAGATGTTGTTCACATGTTACCAGGCCTTAATTTTGTAACACTTCGTTTCATATGTCAACATCTTTACCGTGTTTCCCTTTATTCCACAATTAATAAGATGACTGTGAAAAATCTTGCTATTGTTTTCGGTCCAACCCTTCTTAAACCCTCTCCAGTTATTGAATCAGCTCAACGTTTAATTAAGGATATGAAACGCCAATGTGAAGCAGTTGAAATTTTAGTTGAAAATCATGAGTTTTTATTTGGTAAAATTGAATATGAAGAAGTTTCTGATAATGAAGAAAAAATCAGTACTGATTATGATAAAAAGACAGCTGCTAAGGTTCAAGAATATATTAATAATAATAATACCTATGATGCTCGTAAACCTGTTTCATCTTCAAAGTATGTTTTAACTTCATCTTCTACTACTACTCCTACATCATCCTCACCATTTAGAATGACTAGTCCATCTTCACCTTTGAGTTCTACAAAACACTTTATTGGTGGTGGTAATAACAATACTACTAATAAAATAAACAGTCCAATATCTAGTTCTGCTGTAATGTTTACAAGAGACTTTTTCGATAAGAAATCTAATCCTCAATCTACTACTACTACTACTTCCGCTACCACAACAAAAACAACTACTTCATACAAATTATATTCTGACAAAAAATCTACTACTGCTTCAACTACTCCTTCATCTACTATTGCCACTTCTTATAAATTACACTCTGATAAGAAGCCATATAATTCTTCTACTACTAATACTACTACATCTACTACAGCAACCTATAAACCATATTCTATTACTACTAACTTGGGTATTAGTAAAAGTAATAACTCTAATAAACGTGATATTAGATCATCTACTCCAACAAAGCTTTCAGATATGTCTTCCTCCATGGAACCAATAAATCTTAATCTTGAGAAATCTATTTTTGATAGCCTAAAATTAAATACTAGTACATCAGAATCTTCTCCGAAACCAATTCATAAGAATCATGATAAATATAAAGAGTCTACCTCTTCTCCAAAGATTAATAATCGTAAGAATCAAGATGAACAAGATGAAACCTTAGTAACCAAAAATCTTATCTTGAATATAATGAAGGAGGATAATGCTTTAGATAGTAATAATAACAATGGTAGTAAAATTTCAAGAACACTTAATAAATTTAATTATGCTAATAGTGATAAAAATTCTAAGAAAAGTAGTAAGATTATTCTTCCAAATGAAGATAGTTTAATTAAACCACCAAGACTTAGTAGTAAATTGAATTCAGTTGTAGAAGACAATATTAATATTAAGCCATTAAGAAGTGTTAATAAGTTTAATTCTTCATCTTATAAACCTCTTTCAAAGATTACTAATACTGGTAGTAGTTTGAGAAAGGAAATGAATAGACCTGAACTTCCATTAAAGAATGATGAATTCATTAATAAGAATGATATTAAGAAGATTAATATTGGTAGTTATAAGAAGGAATATTCTTCTGACTATGAAACACTTAAAATGGAAACTAATAGTTTACCAAAATATAATGATAATACCGCTTCACCAAGTTCAGAAGTAACCTCTCTTTCTAATGAAGAAGAAATTATTTATCTTTCTAATGCTAAAACCATATTTGATAATAATTCTCATAAAAGTAGTAAAACTGAAGGAAAAACTCTTTCATCCTCACTTTCTAAGCATAATGATATCTATGATGAATTATTTGAACGTTCATCAGAGAAGACTGAAAAGAGTGATATTCTTTTACCATCAGTTATTGCTCCATCCTTAGTTGAACATGAAAATGAATTTGAAGATGAAATTCTTTCTCCAACTAAGGATTATAATAAGACTCACCTTGATCTCACTAATCAGTCTGATGTTAGCTTTGAAATGGATAAGGACTTCACTATTATTTCCAATGAAAAGAATTCTATTGCTTACGATGATAGTGTTCAATTTAGTTCTATTGTTGTACCAGGTGAAAGTAAATTAGATGAAAGCATTCTTAAGTTTAGAAAGGAAAAGAAATTAAAGGAACTTAATATTAACCAAGACTTTAAGACTGATTTAGAATTAGGTAGTTTGAGTTCTGAAATTAATAAAGAATTTAATAATATTATTAGTCATGGACATCATGTTAATGAAGAAAACAACTTTAATGATAATGGTAACATGAAAATGGATATAATTATCAAAAGGTATAATGAAAAGGAAGAACACATTAATAACAATGAATCAATGGCTAATAAATTAGAATCTTCTCAAAGGAATGATGAATTTATGAATACTATTCAACCTCTTAAAGAAAATAAGAAACAATTACAACAATCCATTGAAAAAGTTAAGGAAGAAATTAAAGAAGAGGTTAATGAAGAAGTTGAAGAAACAGATGCTATTGGTGAAACTGTTGAAGAACAACTAATTGAAGAAGTTAAGAATGAAGAACCAGTTGTTGTTGAAGAAATTATTGAAGAACAACCAACTGAAGAAATCAAGGAAGAAACCATTGAAAAACCAATTCTTGTTGAAGAAACTGTTGAGGAACAACCAACTGAAGAAGTCAAGGAAGAAACCATTGAAGAATCAGTTATTGTTGAAGAAACTTTTGAACAACCAACTGAAGAAGTTAAGGAAGAAATCATTGAAGAACCAGTTATCGATGAAGAAACTGTTAAAGAACAATCAACTGAAGAAGAAGTCAAGGAAGAAACCGTTGAAAAGAAACCAATTGAAGAAGTCAAGGAAGAAACCATTGAAGAACCAATTATTGTTGAAGAAACTGTAGAAGAACAACCAACTGAAGAAGTCAAGGAAGAAACCATTGAAGAACAATCAATTGAAGAAATCAACGAAGAAACCATTGAAGAACCAGTTGTTGTTGAAGAATCTGTTGAAGAAAAATTAACTGAAGAGGTCAAGGAAGAAATCAATAAAGAACCAATTATTGTTGAAGAAACTGTTGAAGAACATCCTACTGAAGAAGTCAAGGAAGAAACTATTGAAGAACCAGTTGTTGTTGAAGAAACTGTTGAAGAAAAATCAACTGAAGAAATCAAGAAAGAAATCAATGAAGAATCATTTATTGCTGAAGAAACTGAAGAATCCTTAGTTAAAGAAGAATCCACTAAAGAACCAAATATCGAAGAAACTATTGAGGAACAATCAACTGAGGAAATAGTTGAAGTTTCAATTCCAGAAATAAGAACTGATGAAGGCTTATGGTGGATATTTATTAAACCCGAATTAAATGATGAAGTTGAAGAATCAGTTATTGTTAAAGAAACAATTGAAGAACAACCAATTGAAGAAATCAAAGAAGATATAATCGAAGAATCTGTTGTTGTTGAAGAAACTTTTGAAGAACAACGAACTGAAGAAGTCAATGAAGAAATTAATGAAGTTTCATCTTCAGAAATCAGAACTGATAATGGTTTATGGTGGCTTTTCGCTAAATCAGAATTAAGTGAAGGTGAAGAAATTATTGAAGAACAAGGTAGTATTATTGAAGAAACTATTGAAGAAAAACCAACTGAAGTTGAAGAAATTATTGAAGATCCAGTTATTATTGAAGAAACTGTTGAAGAACAATCAACCGAAGAACAACCAAACGAAGAAGTCAAAGAAGAAATTATTAAAGAAACAGATGTTGCTGAAGAAACTATTGAAGAGCAGCCAATTGAAGAACCAATTGAAGAGCAGCCAATTGAAGAACCAATTGAAGAACCAATTGAAGAACCAATTGTTGATGAAGAAATTGATAAAGAACAACAAACTGAAGAATTTAAAGAAGAAATTATTGAAGGCCCATTTTTAGAAATCAGAACTGATAATGGTTTATGGTGGCTTTTTGCTAAACCAGAATTAAGAAAAATTGAAGATGTTAAAGAAGAAATTATTAAAGAACAACCAATTGAAGATATCAATGGAGAAATTATTAAAGAAATTAAAGAAATCAGAGCTGATAATGGTTTATGGTGGCTTTATGTTAAATCAGAATTAAATGAAGTAGAAGAAATTAAAGATGAAGTTATTGAAGAACCAATTGATATTGTTGGTGAAACTATAAAAGAATCAATTATTGAAGAAACTGTGGAAAAACAACCTGTTATTATTAAAGAAACAGTTGAAGAACAACCGATTGAAGATATCATTGAAGAAATTAATGAAGAAAATGCTGAAGCTTCAATTTCAGAAATCAGAGCTGATAATGGTTTATGGTGGATTTTCGCAAAATCAGAATTAAATGAAGTTGAAGATGTTAAAGAAGTTAAAGAAAAAATCATTGAAGAACCAATTGTTGTTGAGGAAATAGTTGAAGAACAACCAATTGAAAAAATCAATGAAGAAATTAATGAAGAAATTAATAAAGAAATTGTTGAAGTTTCATTTCAAGAAATTAGAGCTGATAATGGCTTATGGTGGCTTTTCGCAAAACCAGGGATTAAAGAACAATACATTGACAAAGCTATCGAAGTTCCACAAGATGAACAACCAATTAAAGAATGTAAGATCGAAGATTCAACTATAGTTAAAGAAACTAGAGAAGAATTTGAACTAGATGAAAATGATTTTCAATTAATTGAAAAACATTTAAGTGAAGTAATTAAAGGTGAAGATTTAGATTATAATTTAGGTTCTATTCCAGAAGAAAAATCTGAAGATGAATTCAATATTTTAAGTGATATCATTGAAGAAGAAACTGAAGAAATTGATGATTTTGAAAGTAACAAGATAGAAAATTCATTAGAATAAGAAACAGAAATTATTAATGCAAATGGTGAAAACAAAGAAATTCAAGAAAAATTCCAAACTATAGATAAATTTCAAAAATTACAGAGGAAAACAAAAACAAAACAAAACAAAAC
>Ga0138321_10000092_pt1 | contig 9153 bp, 1 predicted proteins | sample Cowrumcornstover_2_FD_99373 | JGI IMG/M metagenome (GOLD analysis project Ga0138321, IMG submission 99373) | Metatranscriptome of Cow rumen microbial communities from the University of Illinois at Urbana-Champaign, USA - Cow X-1 corn stover... | ecosystem: Host-associated > Mammals > Digestive...
TTTTTTTTTTTTTTTTTTTTTTTTTTTTTTTTTTTTTATTATTATTATTATTATTTGTAATAATTTGTAATAATTTACATTACTATTGCATTGCTATCTATCTATTGTTTTTTCTTTTTTATTTCTTTATTTCTTTATTTTATTTATTTTTATTTTTTTTTTCTCTTTTTTTTTTCTTTTTTTTTTTTTTTTTTTTCTTTTTTTTTTTTTACTATTATACTATCTAAAATGGTTTCACATTTCTATATCAAAATAATTTGGAGTACATTTTGAGAATAAGCCTCCCCTTTGCTTTTTTTTCGTTTTTTCATTAACTTCTTCCTGGGTAATGTAATTATATTCTGAATCATTATCATTAAATTTTTTATTAGTATTTTTTATGGTATTTGTTTTAGATGAACTTGCTGCATTATTATCAATACCATAATTATCTGTATTAGTAGTAGTAGTTACAGTTGTAGAGTAGTAAGACTCATCTTCTGCTTTCTTTTTACCCTTATTTTTTCCATTAATTTGAGAAGAAGTAGTAGTAGTATTATTCTTACTATATTTATTATAATTTACTTTTGAATTATTATTATTATTATTGGTGGTAGTAGTAGTAGAAGTAGTGGATGCTGTTGTTGTCATTCCATTTTTTTTATTTTTGCTTGTTTTTGTAGTTTTTGTAGTAGTTTTAAAATAATAATCTTCATCATCTTTCTTTCCTTTACATCTTCCAAAAAGATGGAATTTTTTCTTATTTTTCTTTTTATTTTTATTTTCATTTTCTTCTGTTTTAGTAGTATTGGTATTCATATTAGTATTACTAGTACTACTAGTAGTAGTAGTAGTGATATATTCATATTCATGTGGATCCATTGGTTTCTTTATAGGGTTTGTATTGGAATTTGTAGCTTCTAAACTTTCCTTTAAATCTTGAAGACTTTTATTAAGTTCATTTAATTTAATCATTTCCTTTTGAGCTTCTTCACTATTTCCCTTAGTATGGAATAATTTTTGATTTCTTTTAATATTGGAACGTTTTACAAATCCATATTTTTCAATTGATTTTATTGTTGTATTAGCAACATCTTCTAAGTCATCATCAATTTCTTCATGATCTTCATCGATTGAAAGGGAACGATCAAGATTAATGTCAAAATCAAAATCATTTGCTTGCTTAGCTGATTCAAATGATGAGATAGAGGATGAAGTTGAAATACTAACGTTTTCTAAATTATCATTAATGGTTTTTAAATATTCACTTGATAATTTTGTCATATTACCTTTATGTTCAGCTGTTTTTAAAGTTTGATATTTAATAGTTTCCGTAATATTAGAAGAAGAATTTGGAGGAATGAATGATTTATAGGTCATTGGATATGAAGTTGAAGTAGTAGTTGTAGTAGATGTAGTAGCCATAGAATTTAAAGAATTAATACCATTACCATTTGTATTTGTAGTATTAGCTATTTTTGGAACGTAATTAGATTGGAAAGAAGGTTGACGAGTTGTTTTAATTTCACCAATTTTTTGTGGATAGGTTTGTTTATAAGTACTTGGATAATTCTTTTTGATTTCCGTAGTTATTACTGGTGTGGTAGTTTTTTGATTTGGTTGGAAAATTGTTTTCATATCACCAACTTTTACAGGATAGGTTCCTTGTTTAAAGGTTGATTTATATGAGGTAGTTTTATCTTCAGGGATAGGATTAGTAAGTGGTGATTTAACAACATTAACTTCAGTGGTTTGAGAATATGGTTTGTTTGTATTTGTAGTTTTATGAATGGTAGTAGTCTTGGATTCCGTAGTTTTTGGTGAGAATGTTGGAATATAAGATTTTCTAATTGTAGATGATGTGGATATTGGCGTAGTTGTAACTTTAGTAGTAGTGGTTGAAGTAGATGGAATAATAGGTGTTTTAGTAGTAGTTACTACAGCAGCGGTGGTTGATGGTATAGTAGTTGTTGTAGTAGTAGTTGTAGTAGTAATCTTTTTAATAATTTTTTTAACCATTGGTGTGGTATTATTATTAGTAGAATTATTTATTTTTGGTGAAGTTTTTGTAGTAACAATTTTCTTTGTAGTGTAAGTATTATTACTATTATTGGTTGTAGATGGTGATTTTGTGGTTGATGTTGTAGTAATTACTTTTTTAATGATTGGATTGGATGTGGTTGTATTATCATCACTATTGGAAGTAATAGTCTTTTTTATAATAGATGGGTTAGTTGTTTTATTAGAATTTTCAGAAGAATAGGTAGTTGTTGTAGTGATAACTTTTTTCATTTCTCCATTTACATTTGGTTCCAAAGATTTATTAGTAGTATTTATAGTTTTAACCTCTAATGGATTTTTATTATAATAAGTATTAACTATTGGATAAGCTGTAATCTCATTAATAAGAGTTGGAGAAGAAATTGTTTCATTTACTGTAAGATCTGGACTTAGAGGTTCAGTAGATCTTGGTTTATTGGAAGATTTTATATTTTCTTCTATTTCTTCTTCCTTAATTTTTGGTGTTTTAACATATATTGTTTCATTTACTATTGGATAGTTAATTAATTCATTATTATTAAGATTTGGTGAACAAAGTGTTTCATTAAATGTTGGTGAATTAATAGTTTCATTATTCAAGTAAGTAGTTGTTTCATTAGAAATGATACATTGAGAATTTTGTGCTTGATGAGAGGATTGATTATAATGTTCTGAGTTTTGTTGATTATTTTCTTTTAAACTGTCTGGTACAATATTATCAGATTTTGATGATGGAAGATCGTTGATAATAATTCTTTTACCTTCATCAATAACTTGACCTTCTGGAATGTTATCAAAATCAAAATCTTCAGATTTCTTTTCATCTAAAATATGATCATTAAGAGTAATCAATTTATGAGCATTTGGACATATTTTTTCTAATTCATCTTGAATGTCTTTTTCTAATTCAGAATGAGCTCTTGATACATCTGCAGATTTTATAGTTGGATTAACTGGTTGAATAATTTCTGGAGAATTCTCTTCAGTAAAATCTTTGGAACTTTTGGAGAGGTCAGATTTTTGATTATTTGATGCAACATCATAATATTCAGTAGTTTCTGTATTATTATATAAAGAAGAGCAAGGTGTAGCATAAATACTGGAACATGGACTACTATATGTTTCTGAAATTTTCTTTACTATATATGGTGGTCTTGGTATATTTGATGGAATTTCAGAAGTAGAAGAAGAAATTTTAGGTGATAGATTTTCAACATTAGCTTGACTTTTTTCTTGAGAGTGCTTATTTATCTTATTGTTATTTAATTTAATGGAATGAGTATCATTATTATTATTATTATTATTATTATTATTATTATTATTTTTGTTTTTCTTTGAGAATAATTTAGAAAAAGATGAACGTTTACTATTCTTATTTTTAGTATTATCCTTTTCACTCTCAGATTTAATGGATTCAGAGCTATTTCTAGAAAAGATATTCTTTAATGGATTCTTCTTCTTATCCTTGTTAGTTTTTTTATTCTTTTGATTAAGAAGTTTATTACTATAGCTTGATTTATTTGATAAAATAGGAGATGATGGATTAACTGTTGTGGAAAAATGATTATTGGAAATATTAGAAACAACGATTTCAGTATTATTTAGTGGATATTTTGATGATGGTGAAGACATTGGTTGACGATAATTATTATTTTTCCAAGGAGTTGATGGAATTACTGGTACGTCATTAGTTAAAGTAATTTGTGAATCACGATACTTTTTATTATTATTAGAATTTTTGATATTAGTAGATACCGGAATTGAAGATTCATTATTATCATTTTCAGATTTTTTAATAGTTGGTTTAGTAACATTATTGATAATATTATTTTGGGCTGGATTAGAAATAAATTCATTTTCAATTTCAATTTCGATTCCTTTACCATTTCCATTTTCGCTAAAGTTATAACTAGAACTAGAACTAGAACTACTACTACTACTAATTGTTGGATCACGTTTAAATTCACGAGTGTTCAAGAGTATAGAATTATCTTGGTTAATAATCACTGGAAGTTCATCAATATTACAAACATCATAATGACGATTTTTACTTTTTTGATCTGAATGAATTTGACTTATCATAGATTCATCTAATTCCATACTATCTTCGATATTACTATAATTATTATATATGAGAGGATTGATTCTATTTTTATTTCTTTTGTATGTTAATTTTGATTCGTTAGAAGAAATAATATCAAAAATATTATCATTTAAATTAGAATCTTCTTTTTCATTATTATTTACATTGGATGATGTTAATACATTCGAAATATCATTAGCATTAGTAATTGATTTGAGCTTAGCAGCTGCATTTTCATCATTTTGAGTTAAAGAAACAATAAGAGCTTGTGCTTTCATTAAAGAAAATTCAAGATTTACAATCATTTCAGATTGACGGTCACAACATTTACGAAGATCATTTATTTTTTGATTTTGATGATGCATTCTATGACCATTTTCTTTTTTATTCCTATTGATAGTATATTCTTTTTCTTCACGATTAGAAGGTAAATAATATTTTGAGGAAATTATTTTGTGTGGCATAACTTTTACCGATTGAGATGAAGTTTTATTTGAATCATTAATATTATTTGAAGTATTATTATTATTATTAATATTAATATTATTATTATCATTATTATTATTATTATTATGATTATTATTATTATTAGAATTAACATTATTTGTTTTTGAAATTTTTTCTGATTTGTTAATTGGTTCTACAGTAGATTCAATTTGATCCAAACCTAATTCTTCCTTATAATCAGAGAGGCTAAACTCTTTTCCATCTTCAACTGGAGTATCATCAACAATGATGGAATTCATAATTTCTGTTTTAATACTTTCTAAAGTTGTATTAGCTTCCTTAATTAATCTTTCATTTTCTTCCTTATCTCCCTCCTTTAATTGTTGAAGTTTGCTTAAAGATTCAATTTTTGCCATTAATCGAGCTTGTTCAGCTTGTAAATCCTCAATATGACGTTGTTGATCAGAAGAATATTGTTTCCAATGGTTAACTTGAGAGTTTAATGTTTCAGCAGCTTGTACTAAATCCATTTGATAGTTTTCTTCATTTTTAATATGTTGATGTTCTGATTTAACAAGTTCATCAGTTTTACGGAGATTTTGTTCAATATCTGGATTAGATAGTGTTGGACTAGTTACTTGACTTTGATTATCATGCATTGGATCAACCAAAACTTCCTTAAGTTTTTTAAAGATTTTATTGTAATGATTTAAAACTTCAGCATATATTTTATTTTCTTGTTGATTGGCAACAAGATTAGCAGCAATAATATCATCATCGCTAATAAGATCTGTAAGATCACTTTTAAGGGAGAAGAGGTCAGATGGAATATCTTTACTTAAATTTGAAGAAATTTCCGAAATTGGAATAGATGTTGTACTTAATCTCTTTTTTTCAATTAACTTTTTAATAATTTTTTTATATTTTAGACTTTGTTTTTCAAGTTGTATTTTATGTTTTTCTTTTTGTTTAATTTGTAATTGGTAAAGTCTTTCCATTCTTTCCTGTGCTTGATTAATTCTTTCTGAAAGATCGGCCATTTGAGATTGAAGAGCTTCATTAATCTTTTCTTTTTCATTTAATTGTTCTTTTAAATATTTGATACGAGCTTCACAGTCTTCAACTGAATCATTTAATGTTTGTTTTTCATTTTCAATATTTCTAACTTTTTCATTAGATTTTCTAATGATTGCATCTTTTTCATCCAATACACTAATAAGGAAAGAGAGTTTGTTTTTGGAAGTTTCTAATTCTAATTCTTTATTTTTGGCATCTTCATCAATATCTTTAATTTGTTTATCCTTTTCATTAACAAGATTTGAAAGATATTTTAATTTTTCTCTCAATTCATCAATATTTTGTTCACCCTCTTCAGTTCTTTGTTTTAATTCCTCTTCAAATTTCTGGTATTTTTGACTATTTTTCCTACTTAAAATTTGATTTTCCTCTAAAGATAATAAAGTATCAGCATATTGTTTAATAATTTCTACTCTATCTTTAATTTCAGCATCCTTAGCTTCTATTGCTTCAGTAAGATGTTTAATTTTTGTATCATTAATACCTTCACTTTTCTTAGGTTCTTCTATATTTGAGTTTGATGTAGTTTTAGTTGTTTTAATATTTGTTTTTTTGTTATCAGTAATTGTGGTATTATTATCAGTCTTTGCTTCGTTTTCTTTTTTTACATCATTCTTATTACGAATAAACCTAGTTTTTAGAGAATCAATAAAAGACATTCCATCTTTTTCTTTTTCTTTTTCTGTGGTTGTAGTAGTATTAGAAGAATTAACTGGAACTGGTGTAGTAATTTTTGGTGAATTAGTACAAATTTTACGTGGAACTAATGATGGTAATAAATATGTAGTTTGTGTTTTGGATGGCTTTTCTTGATCTGAATTATCATCATCAGAGAGATGTTTAGTATTGGAAGAATCACTATGAATACTACGAATAGATGATGTTCTTGGTAAAGCTATAAATGATCTTGGTGATTCAGGTGATTTTGGTGAACCAGTCAAAATAGGAGAATTCATCAATTTTGGAGAATTTTTATTACGTTTAAGAGATGCAGTTCGACGAGTTGGAGTAATAGGTTTTTCGGATTTATTGATTAATTTTTCATTATCGTTTGGGACATCTGTAGTTGTAATAGCATTGGAATTTATAGTTGTGGAAGTAGTATCAATAGTTGGTTTAATAATTGTTGTCTTTTTGGTAACAATTGTTTCTGTTTTAATTGGATCTGTTGTAATTGTTTTAATTTCAACAACTGGTTCAGCTATTAATGTTTCGGTTTTAATTATTGGTTCGTTAGTCATAATTTCAGTCTCTTTTATTATAGGTTCATTTTTATTAGATTCATTTATAGTAATTGTTTCATTTTTCATAACAGATTCAGGTGATACAACATCAATATCCATTGCTGGTTCTGTAATAGATTTCATTTCTGTATTATTTTCAGATATTGGTTTAGTGTTATTGTTTTCAATTTCAATTAATGAATTATTTGAAGTAGTTGTAATAGCAGGTTCATTTGTACGATCTATTACAGTTTCGGTATTCTTTATTATTTTTTTTGTAACGTTTGATTCAGAATTTATACTTTTTTCAATAACAACTGGTTCAGAATAGTGAACTTCGACTTCTGTTTTTTTATTTAATAACTTTTCGGTTACATTTTGTTCGGTTTCCATACCTTGCATAGCCATCATAACTTCTTGAGAATTTTCTTCAACTATTGGTTCAAGATAGTTTACACCATTATAATAACTAATTATTTCATTATTTGGTTCTTTAATAACATATTCTTCACCACCAAAGAATACCATTTCTTCATTAGATGTTCTTTCTGGAATAATAAAATATGGTGTACTTTCTTGAATTTGAGAAGATTTTGTGGTATTATTTTCATTAATATTGTTAAGTAAAAATGGATTTGAATTTGAAATTAAAATATTTTCATTCTTAATTATAATCTCATCATTAAAATCGTCATCTTCAATAATGGTTTTAAGACCTTCATTATCATGCTCATGATTATAATCAACAATTATTTCACTATCATCGGTATCTGGTTCAATATCTTCTTTTGAATCATCATAAATACCTAAATCTTCATTATTGATTTTTTTAATAATTTTTTGGTTTTGCTTGGAAGAAGGACTAATCGATTCACTTGACTCATTTGAACCTTGATAATAATCTCTTTCATCTTCTTTTACTGATATAGTTTGTTTAAATCTATTTAATTTCTTTTTTAAGAAAGCTAAATTTTCTCTAACCATATTTGAATTTGAACTTTCAGAACAGTTAATATCTAAAGTACATGATATTTGACGTAAAAGTTGAATAATATTTTCCATTTTACCCATTGCTTCAATATCATCAGGATTTTTATTTAAGAAAGGGGTGCAGTAGAATATAACTGTTCTATCTTTACCGCTTAAAGCTTTATTAACAATTTCATCAAGACATTGACAATAACTAAGAATAGAATGTAAGTTTTCTTTTGGTTCAATGAATGGATTATAATCCATTTTGTCTAATAAATTATCTGTAACAGTATGAGAAAAATCAATAAAATTAAGTTTTGATTCTAATTTCATCATAAGATTATTTTTTTTATTAATTCGATATTGCACAAGAGTAACATTAAATATTGTATGTGAATCTTCATATTTCTTTTCTTTATAATGTCTTAATATAGCTTGCTTTACATCTTTTAAATTATTAAAACCCTTAAAACTTTCGTTTAATGAAATTTTTACATTTTTACCATTATCTGGAATTTCAACTAATGAATATCCAATTTGATATTTAATATTCTTTTCTTTCATAAAATTTAATGCTTTGAAAATACTAGTAATAGCATATAAAATTATACCTTTAGAATCTTTTTTGAAAGCATTGATATTAAATTTCTCACCAATAAAAGTATAAGTTTTACCTCCATTTTTTGGACCAAAAGCCAAAAAATTAACATCAATACCTTTCATAAAAGATTTGATAATGGGAAGAACAGTATTATCGTAAATTTTTCTATTTAATATATTTTCATTATAAATAATATCATATTTTTGTGAATTATTTTCAATATATGATTCACTATCACATATAGATGGTTTTAAACGAAGAACAACATTAACATTTTCTTCCAAAGGGAAGATTTCTTTTTTACTTTTATTATTTTGTGTTAAATTTTCAGTCATTTTTTCTTTTTTTTTTTTCTTTTTATTATATTTTTTCTTAAAAATTTGTATATTTTTTGTGTTATTTAATATGAAATTTAATATTTTTAATATGAAAAAGTTTAGATAATTTTAATAGTTATCAATAATTTTTTTTTTTTCCAATTAATTATGAAGTCTTTAATTTAAATAATTTTAATATATATATGGATATTTATGGTATATATTACTTTAATAGATTAAAGTCGTTTTATTATCGTATGTCAATTGTTAAAATATGATTATTTAAATGATATAATAGATAATTTTAATGATAAAAGATCAGATATCGTAGAAAATCCAATTAGTATAATCCCAATAGGATTAGAATTATTATCAAATATATTAATAAATAATAATGATAATTATCCAAAAAAT
>Ga0138321_10000103_pt1 | contig 8727 bp, 6 predicted proteins | sample Cowrumcornstover_2_FD_99373 | JGI IMG/M metagenome (GOLD analysis project Ga0138321, IMG submission 99373) | Metatranscriptome of Cow rumen microbial communities from the University of Illinois at Urbana-Champaign, USA - Cow X-1 corn stover... | ecosystem: Host-associated > Mammals > Digestive...
TTTTTTTTTTCAAAATTAGTCTCACTGCTCATTCTCACCCGCCTCCTCAGCGGCATCCATCGGCTCGCCCTGCTCCGCGTGGCTGGACGACATGGCGGACGCGCTCTTCGGGCTCTTGCCCTTCTTCTTCAGGCACAGGATGATGACCACCACGATCACGATGGCGACCACGCACGCGATCGGGATGCTGACGGCGGCGGAGGTGTTGACCTTCGCGCCGCACTTGTCGCCCTTCCAGACGTACTTCTCCTTGCACTCGCAGACGTTTTGGTTCTCGCCCTTGATCAGCTGCGCGTTCTTCGTGCTTTCGCACTGCTGCACCGTCTGGCACGTGTACTGGTTCGCGATGGAGAGCGCCCACTCGCCGGAGCAGGTGGCAACGCACTCGTTGGTATCGCCAAGGAAGTAGTCGTTGACGCCGTCGCACGGCAGGATGTTGCAGGCGCCGTCCGCGTGGAGGTAGTACTTAGTGAGGTCGCACGTGCACCTGTGAGCGGTCTCGTCGATGTAGCCGTTGTGGGACTCTCCGACGCACTCGGAGACGTCAATGCAGTGGTGAAGGTCTGTCATGTCGTCGCCGACCATGTTCTCACCGCAGCCGTTGTTGTTATTGTCCACCTTAACGCACATGTGCTCGCTCGTCAGAGTGTAGGTGTTCGCGCTCTGGCACTTGCCCTTCGCGACGCACTTGTGCGCCTCCGCGTCTTCATAGTAGTCCTCCTTGCACAGCGCAATTGCAATGCAGAGGCCCTTGGTCTCGGACACAGCAACGTCATCACCAACCATGTTGTCGCCGCACTTGTCAGCGCTGACGCACTTGTCGCCCTTGATGCTGACGTAGCCGATCTCTCTGCACTTGTCCTCGGAGATGCACTTGCCGAGCGTCTCGGAGCCAGCGACCTCGTCACCGACCATGTGCGGCCCGCACTCGTTGACGGTCGCGTTGATCGGAGCGCACTTCATGTTCTCGAGGTCGGCGAATCTGTCCACCGCGTTGATGCACTTAGCCTCTGAAATGCAGTGGCGCTCAATGATGTCGCCGAGCATGTCCGTGCCGCAGGCCTTTGCGGCAACGCACTTCCTCCCGCTGTCTCTGGTGAAAGTGTCTGGCGTCTGGCACTTGCCCTTCGCAACGCACTTGTAGGCGGCCTCGTCCACGTAGTTGTGGGTGACGCTGTCGGGCGTCACGCCTCTGCACTCGCCCTCGCTGATGCACTTGCCGAACGTCTCGGAGCCATCGACGTCGTCGCCGACGAAGCCGGTGCCGCACTCCTTGGCCGGGACGCACTCGCTCGCATTATTAGTGAAGTAGCCCTCAGTCTCGCATTCACCCGCCGCGACACACTTGTGGGCTACGTGGTCGATGAAGAAGCCGTTGCTCTTGCAGTCATCTTCATTGATGCACTCGCCGAACGTCTCGGAGTCCTCGACGTCATCGCCGACCATGCCCTCGCCGCAGTACTCGGCGGCCGCGACGCAGCTCGTCCCGTCCGCGTCCACGAAGCCGATGACGAGGCACTGGGCCACGTTGATGCACTGGCCCTCGGTGGCGGTGCCCACGATGTTGTTGCGCACCTGGTCGTTCTGGCACGGCTCCTTGACGCACAGCTTGTTCACCTGGTCGACGGTGAAGCCGCTCAGCTTGCAGGACTCCTCCGTCACGCAGTGGCCGACCGTGTAGTTGACCTCCATGGCCACCGGCTTCTCGCGCAGCGACTTTGAGCCGTTCTCCTGCTCGTACACGTCGTCGTACTTGATGATGATGTCGCCGGCGTCGTTGCCCACCATGTTTGGCCCGCAGCCGGTGGCGACGATGCAGATCTTCTCCTCGTCTCTGGTGTAGTAGCCGGCGGTCTGGCACTGGCCCTGCTCGACGCACAGGTTCGCGTCCGTGTCGGTGTAGCCCTGGAGGCCGCCCAGCGTGGCCGCCTTTGCGCAGTCCGGCCTGGAGACGCAGTAGCGCAGCTTCGGGTTCGGCTGCTCCTCGATCTCCGTCGTCCCGTCGTCCTTCTCCACCTCCTTGTAGATCTTCGTGATCTCGCTGGCGATCTGGTCGTTGCTGCACTCCGTGGCGCGGACGCACAGGTACTCCAGCTCGTCGACGTAGCCGTAGAGCGTGAGCGGGCGCCCGTTGGCGGCGGTCTGCGTGGTGTTGATGATCGTGTGGTCGATGCACCTGTCCTTCTCGATGCAGTACCTGAAGTACTCGGTCACCGGCTTCCCGTCCTTGTCAACCGCGTCCGGGATGTGGTTGCCGACCATGTCGTGCGCGCCGCAGCCCTCCCTGGCGTAGACACACTTGCGGTAGTCCTTCTTCTCGGGGTGCTCCGCGATGTAGGTGTCGAGCTGGGCCGGCTCGTAGATGTAGCCGTGGAGCGCGTTCACGTAGCCCTGGGTGGTCGAGATGCAGTCCTCGTGCGGGACGCAGTAGCCCTGCCTGTTGTTGGTGGCGATGAGGATGTCGTTGCCGATCATGCCGTTGCTGCAGTTCACGGAGGCGACGCAGGTGTTGGTATCCTGGTCGACGTAGTAGTTCTTGTCGCCGTAGCCGTCGGTCTGCTCGTTGCACTTGTCCTTGGTCACGCAGGTCCTCTCGGGTCTGCTGAAGGTGTTGCCGTACCTCGGGGTGCCGTCGACGCCGGAGCAGTCCTGCGCCTCGACGCACTTGTGCGCGACGTCGTCGTAGAAGCCGTCCACGGCCTCGCTCATGCAGCCGTCGTTGGTCTCGTTGGTGGCCAGCACGTTGTTGAACGGGATGCAGTGGCGGTAGGTCGGGCTCTTGACCCTAACGAGGTTCGCCTCGCAGCGTCCGTCAGTCAGTTTGTAGCCACGGTCGCACTTGCATGCGTCATCGACCCACTTGCTGTGCTCGCCACAGTCGGGGACGCAGGCGCCCTGTCCGTCGCTGGCGGTCTCATCCCACACCTCGTTCTCGCCGCACTTCGAAACGCAGTGCAGCTTGTCAGACAGATCGTAGCCGGGGTCGCACTCGCACTTATCATCAGACTCGACCCACTTGCCGTGCCAGTCGCAGTGCGGGATGCAGCCGCCAAGGTCGTCCCCTTCGTTGTCCTTAACATCGCTCCAAACGTAGCCTTCTTCCATCGAGCACTTATCAGAAGCGTCAACGCACTGCCCGTCCTAATCCGTGTAGCCGAGATCCATGCAGAGGCACTTCTACTCTACGTCCACCCAAACGCCGTGGCCTTGCGCTCCGCAGTCGTGGTAAACGCAGGAGGTGCCCTACTTCTCGCAGCTCAACTCGCAGGCGCCAGTGTCGGAATGTGTCAACAAGTCGCAATTTGGTATGCACCTTCCACGAGTGATGTCCCACATTTCATATTCACCACATGGATCCTCCGCGTGCTTCGGCGTGACGGAGAGCTACATCTCCTCCTCTTCGTCCTCGCCGATCACCCAGATGTACTGGACGTCGTTTCCGATCTGCATGACGCTCTGGCCCTCGATGGTGGCGTCCTGGCAGCCGTTGAAGTCCTCGGTGACGCCGACGCACTGGAAGTTGTAGTCGTCGATGTAGCCGATCCCGACGCAGTCCTCCTGGGTGATGCAGCGGCCCTTCGTCTGGGAGCCAGTCACGTTGTTGCCGACCATGGCGCGCGTCACGTTCACCTTCTTGGGCACCCACTCTCCCCCCACCTCGACCATCTCCGTCTCCTCGACCTCGTAGGTGCCGCACTGGTTGTCTTCGTGGCTGACGAGCACGCACCTGCCCTCCTGGTTCACGAAGCCGACCTGAGTGCACTCATCCTCGGCGATGCAGTACTTGTACTTCTTGTCCGCATCGAGAGTGTCCTGCTTGTCCTCGACGTCGTTGCCGACCATGTCCTCGCCGCAGCCGTTCTCCTAGCTCGTCACGGCCACGCACGTGTGGGTCTGTCTGTTCACGTAGCCGCCGGCGCCGTAGGACACCTGGTGGTGGTGGGGCTGGCCGCCGGTTGGGTTGTCTTCCACGCACGCTCCAACACCGTCATCCCAGTCCTGGCCTGTCGGACAGCAGTGCTTCAAGTCAGTGGACTGATCGTAGTCAGTGACGCAATCGCAATACTCATCTACAGCGTCCCAAGTTCCATGCCCTTCGCAGTCGGGCGTGCTCGGCTTCGTGTACACTACGCAGTGGCTCGAGTCCAATCGCGCTGTGTAGCCAAGCTCGCACTCGCATTTGTCTTCGACCCACTTGCCGTGCCCGTCGCAGGTCGGGACACACTAATTGATCTAGTCGTTCCACTTCTCGCCCTCAGTGCAGTCGGTCTTCTCAAAGCAAGTCCCTACAGTGCCCTCGTAGTAGCCGAGATCGCAGAGGCACTCCGTGTCTTCCTTGACCCAAGTGCCGTGATTTCCGCAGTCCTTCACGCATTAGCCATTTCCTTCGTATTGGTACTAGTCGCTGTCGCGCCACACTTCGCCTGCATCCTAGCACCGCGCAGAGGCGTCAACACAGTGTTGCTCGTGATCGTCAGCGGGACCTTCAGCAGTGTAGCCGTCATCGCACATGCACCTCTGGAAAGGCGCATACCATTCGCCATGCCCGTCGCAGTCAGAGACGCACTCGCCCTAGCTATCGGTCCCGTCGTCGGTCCAGATCATGCCTGCCCCGTCGCAAGCCTGCTCCTCACAGTGCAGCTTGTCATCAGTCATCTTGTAGCCGAGCTTGCAGTGGCACTCCTCCTTAGCTACGTCCCACTTGCCGTGCATGTCGCAGTCTGGCTGGCACTCACCGGTCTCGTCGTTCCAGATCTTGCCTGCCTCGCAGCCGGGCTTCTCCTCGCAGTGCTCGTTGTCCGCGGACAGATCGTAGTCGGTCTCGCAGACGCACTTGTCCACAGTCCAGGTTCCATGTCCGTCGCAGTCTGGCTGGCACTCTTTGGTCTCGTCGTTCCAGATCGTGCCTTCTTCATTGCAAGCATGCGCATCGCAGTGCAGCTTGTCACTGGACAGCTCGAAGCCAAGCTCGCAGACACATGCGTCATCCTTCCACTCGCCGTGCTTGTCGCAGTCAGGGACGCACGTCTTGCCATCGGCGACGAAAACGTGGCCCTCCTCATTGCAATCGCACTGGTCCTTCTCGCTGTCGTACTCCGCCTCCTCGCCGCAGTCGAGCTCGCAGCTCTTGCCGTCGGCGGTCGGAACGTACGGCGCTGTGCACTCGCACTCCTCATCAGTTTCATCCCAGGTGCCGTGGTTGTTGCAGTCGGGCACGCACTCGTTGCCCTCGACCCACTTCTCGCCGTCGCCGCACTGCTTCTTGGCCTCCGCCTGGCAGATCGCGATGTCGATGCACTGGCCGTTCGTCTCGGAGCCGGTGACGTTGTCGCCGATCATGCTGCCGCACTTGTCGGCAGTGACGCACTTGCGGTTGTTGTCCGCGTCCGCTGAGTCGACCAGAGTGTAGCGGTCGGGGGTCTCGCACTTGCCCGCCTCCACGCACTTGCCGGCGGGAGAGTCGAGGAAGCCGATCTCTCTGCACTTGTCAACGGTGATGCACTCGTACTGGTCATCGCCCTCGACGTCGTTGGCGACATCGTCCGCGTCGCACTTCGTGTCATCGTTGCCGGTCGCAGTGGTGTCGAGCTTGAAGCACAGGCGGTGAGTGTCGTTGATCTTGACGTAGGCCGCGATGTCTACGCGCTAAAAGTCCTTGCACTCCTCCTGCTTAATGCAGTAGCCCTTCATCTCGCTCACCCTGAAGTCGGTCACGTTGTTGCCAACCATGGCGCGCTCCTCTTCGGCGACCGTGTAGGTGCCGCAGTCCTTGGACTCGACACACAGCTTATCGTCATTCTGGACGAAGCCCTTGACAGTGTTGATGCAGTCCGGCATGGAGATGCACTCGCCAAGGAGGATTGTGACGTCCCCGATGGTGACTTCCTTTACTTTGTCCGCGACCTTGCCGCCAGAGCACGTGCTGGAGCACTTGTTTCCGTCTATGTAGCCCTTCGAAATCCCGGTGCAGTCACCCTTGCTCACGCAGTGGCCGTAGTTCGTGTTTGGATTGCTCTCGATCATCCCGACGTCGTCGCCGACGTAGCCCGTGCCGCAGCCGTTGCTTGTCGTATCCACCTTAACGCACGTGCGGTCGTTAGCTTAACTAGGATTGTCGAGAGTGTAGTAGCCGATGGTGCAGTCGCCCTTCTTCACGCACTTGTGAGCGGCGGAGTCGAGGAAGCCGATCAGCTTGCACGCCGCCTCGGTGATGCACTCGTGGCTGTGATAATTGTATTAATAGTCTTAGTCGTATGTCCTGACGTCGTCACCGACCATGGTGCCGCAGCCGTTGTAGGCGCTGTTGACCCTGACGCAGGTGTTGTTCCAGATGTCACCGGCAAGGTAGTGGTAGCCAGCAAGGCCGCCGGAGTTCCTGGACTTGCAGGTGGAGACCAGGATGCACTTCCTGTAGGTGCTCGAGTCGCTGATGTTGTTGCCCGTGTAGTTCTCGGCAACGCGCAAGTCAACGTGCAACTTATCGTTTATGGTTTCGTAAATGCTGTCGACGCCGTTGTTCGGGCAGTCATTGGCCCTGACGCACCTCAGCTTGCCGGTATTGACCTCGTCGAGGAACGCGATCTTGACGCCATTCTCCTCGATGCCCAGGCACGCGGTCTGGCTGATGCACATGCGCGGCTCTGTGCTGTTGCCAGTGAGGTCCGCGTACATGCTCGGAGTGTGGCAGTAGAAGTCGCAGCTCTTGTTCGCGGCGTCGTAGAAGTACATGATGCCGTCCTCCTTGTCGACGCACTCCTTCTTATCCTTGCACTCGCCAGCCTCCAGGTCCAGGAAGGTGTCCTCTGGGCACTCGGACATGCACTGATCCCCGGAGATGAAGCCCTTCGGAGCGGTCGCTGGGCAGCCCTCGCCAGACTCGCAGCCCGTCTTGCACCATTTTTCCGAGATGCACCACTTCGTTATGTTCTCCGCGCCATCCTTCCATGTGTTCTTGATCTCGTCGCCCAGGGTGTACGGGTTCTCGTCGTACTCCGAGATGTCACTAACGTCGATGGTCTCACAGGACTGGCCCCTTGCAAGGCACTTCCTGTGGAGTGGGTCGAAGTACTTGTGCTTGCCGCAGTTGGCGGCTGAACATTCCTGATTGGTGGTGTCAATTGTCATGTCTCCCGCGCACTCATCCACGCACGTCTTGCTCCTCAGGTCTACGTAGCCTCTGCCTTTGCATGTCGTTAGACTAATGCACTTTCCTTTCTCGCTATCGGTCTCGTCGCCGACATTCCCATGGCAGTCTTTGACGCATGCCTACTTCCCACCGCCTAAGTCATCCTGGTACCCCTCGTCACCGCCATTGCATTTGTCCACGCACTTGGTCCCATCGAGAGACAATATCTTCTTGTCGCTCCCGCTGTCGCAAGCGCACTTAGAATCTCCATTTATGCTGTCCCATGGAGTGGGGGTATCATCGTTGTACACCACTCCACTGTCATCCACTCCACACGCACATTTCGAAATTTCACACTACGATGTAGAGATTGGAATGCAGTTCACTCCATTGAAACCAATGATCACCTTCGTATCCCCTTTGGTGAGGCCGAAACACGAGTCGACGCATTGCGTACCAGTGGGATCGACAAAACCTCCTTCTTCCTCACTGCAATACTCCGCTGAAAAGCACTCCTCTGGGTTAGTCTCATTCGCTCTCGTGACTAAGCCCAGCGTTTCGCATTCGTCGCTCCTGATGCACGTGTTTTCATCTGTGTACACCCTGCCGCCGATACTGAGGCACTCATTCCACGAAATGCATTCTCTTTTGTTTGCACCAGCGATAGCGATCGTGTTGCCAACGTTGCCACCAGCCCTCGTGTTACACCCACTCGCCGTCAGACACTAGGTACATGAAGGATCGGAACAATACCCACTCCGTATGCACATCTCAACGCTGACGCACAACTTCGGCGTTACGTCATCCCATGGGATCACGCCATCAGCAGTTTAGCACTGAGCCTTGGAAATGCACTCATGCGTGTCTTCACGGAAGTATTTGCTACCTTTGCAAGTGCTCGCAGGTTTGCACTCACCGCCTTCAATGTAGCCGTCGCACTCGCTCTTGTCCCAGCACCGGCCGTCCTCGACGAAGGTGCCTGAGGGACACGTAAAAAAGCACGTCTCAACGCCATCCTTGTTGTAAATGTAGGTTCCTTGAGGGCACTGATCCACGCACTCGCCCCCATACTCGTACTTGCCATCGGGACAGCCTGCCCTCTTCGCAACGGGTATGAAATCGCAATCACGCTCACTGCAGGCAGCTTCCGGTCTCGCTTAATGGGCGGGCGGACGACCGGACTGCCTCCGATCGAAGTCCCTCTCGGGAGTTCGCGCTAATAAAGCAAATAGTGTTGCAATCATTACCCAAATCTGGAAGGAAAGGAATGCCACATCGCGCCGCAAAAGGGGCGCTCGCCGTGTTTCTCCCTCGCGCACTAGGACGATGCATGGACTCATCTAAAAAAATTGACCGAATCTGCTCTGTTGTGCTGGATGCCCCTGGACAGAACGCCGGTGGCCCCAGCGAGCTAGTTTAGCAGATTCGTTCTGAATCCACAGCGCCACCAATGCATTTCATGCAGAAAGCCCCCGCACGCGGGATGTGACACGCAATCACCCCCAGGCACCGCACAGACGCACTAACTCAGCACCGCTCACGAGATCGCACGCGACGGCATCATCTCGTACAACGAGGTCATGCGTCTTCTGGCCGTCTTT